>ENA-OPFT01001290-OPFT01001290.1-human-gut-metagenome-genome-assembly--contig:-NODE-1290-length-12730-cov-2.177830_pt1 | contig 12730 bp, 7 predicted proteins | sample MGYA00241714_ERZ501560 | MGnify/ENA primary metagenome ERZ501560 (study PRJEB25962, sample SAMEA2042392) | human gut metagenome | biome: human gut; feature: human-associated habitat; material: faeces...
GAGAAACATATCAGCCTGAGATATACAGATAAAGCTCTGAAAACTATTGCACATAAGGCATACGGTCAGAAGCTTGGTGCAAGAGATATCCGCCGTGTCATAAGAAACGAGGTGGAGGATAAGATAGCCGAACTGCTTATAGACAAGGGCGAGGGAGCAGTGTCCGCCGTGGCAATATCCGCTGACAACGGAGAGATAAAGGTGGACGCACTTTAAAAGCCTAAAGTTATAAAATCAGGGTAAAAATTATAAAAAAATACTTGATTTTTATGGCGGTATGTTATATAATAAAGGTAAGGTTGTTAGTTTTTTAACAACGTGAATTAAAAAATTAAATTGAGAGGTGTCTTTAAAATGGCAGGTTTAAACAAAGTTACTGTTGATGACATTAATGTAAAGGGCAAAAAGGTACTCGTAAGAGTTGACTTTAACGTTCCTCTTAAGGACGGCGTTATTACAAACGATAACAGAATAACAGCTGCTCTCCCAACTATCAAGAAGCTGGTAGCTGACGGCGGCAAGGTAGTTCTGTGTTCACATCTTGGCAAGCCAAAGAACGGCCCAGAGGCTAAGTTCTCACTTGCTCCTGCTGCTGCAAGACTTGCAGAGCTTCTTCCTGAAACAAAGGTAACATTCGCTGCTGACGATACAGTAGTTGGCGACAACGCTAAGAAGGCAGTTGCTGAAATGGCTGACGGTGATATCGTTGTTCTTGAGAACACAAGATTCAGAGGCGCAGAGGAAACAAAGAACGGCGAAGCTTTCGCTAAGGAACTTGCTGACCTCGTTGACGATGAAGTATTCGTAATGGACGCTTTTGGTTCAGCTCACAGAGCTCATGCTTCTACAGCTGGCGTTACAAAGTTCGTTAAGGAAACAGCAGTTGGTTACCTCATGCAGAAGGAGATCAACTATCTCGGAAATGCAGTTGAAACACCTGTTAGACCATTCGTTGCTATCCTCGGCGGCGCAAAGGTAGCAGATAAGCTCAATGTTATCTCCAACCTGCTGGAAAAGGTCGATACCCTGATCATCGGCGGCGGCATGGCCTACACCTTCCTGAAGGCACAGGGCTATGAGATCGGCAAGAGCCTGGTTGACGATTCCAAGATCGACTACTGCAAGGAAATGATGGCTAAGGCTGAAAAGCTCGGCAAGAAGCTTCTTCTCCCTATCGACACAACAGTTGCAGCAGGTTTCCCTGATCCAATCGACGCTCCTATCGACGTAGAAGTTGTTGATTCTGACAAGATCCCAGCTGACAAGGAAGGCCTTGATATCGGCACAAAGACACAGGCTCTCTTCGGTGAGGCTGTTAAGTCTGCAAAGACAGTTGTTTGGAACGGTCCTATGGGCGTATTTGAGAACCCGACTCTTGCAAAGGGTACAATTGCTGTTGCTAAGGCTCTTGCCGACACAGACGCAACAACAATCAGCGGCGGCGGCGACAGCGCAGCTGCTGTTATTCAGCTTGGTTTTGCTGACAAGATGAGCCACATCTCAACAGGCGGCGGCGCATCTCTTGAATATCTTGAGGGCAAGGTTCTTCCGGGTATCGCAGCAATCGCTGACAAATAATTTAATCAAATAAAAGGGCGGATTTTTCCGCCCTTACTGATTTAACCCTGTTACTTTATTATAATAATAACATATTCTGAAAGGAAAATTATCATGGATAAGTCAAAGAGAAAGGCAATTATCGCCGGCAACTGGAAAATGAACAAAACTCCAAAGGAAGCTAAAGAGCTCCTCAACGCTATTACTCCCCTCGTAAAAGATGCCGGTTGTGAAGTAATCGCTTGTGTTCCTTATGTTGACCTTGCAACAGCACTTGAGGCTACAGAAGGCACAAATGTTAAAATCGGTGCAGAAAACTGTCACTGGGCTGAAAGCGGTGCTTTCACTGGCGAAATCTCAACAGGTATGCTCAAGGAAATGGGCGTTGAATATGTAGTTCTCGGTCACAGCGAGAGAAGACAGTATTTCGGCGAAACAGACGAAACTGTAAACAAGAGAACAAAGGCTGCTCTTGCCGCAGGTCTTAAGCCAATCGTTTGTGTCGGCGAACTCCTCTGGGAGCGTGAGTGCGACATCACAGAAGAAGTTATCGCAAGACAGATTAAGCTTGACCTCTTCAATGTAACAGAAGAAGAACTCAAGAATGTTGTTATCGCTTATGAGCCTGTATGGGCTATCGGCACAGGCAAGACTGCTACAGCTGATCAGGCTGAAGAAGTTTGCTCTTTCATCCGTGCTACAATTGCTAAGCTTTACAATCAGGCTGCTGCTGACGCTGTTACAATTCAGTACGGCGGTTCAATGAATGACGGCAATGCTGACGAGCTTCTCTCAAAGACAAATGTTGACGGTGGCCTTATCGGCGGTGCATCACTCGTTGCCGAGAAGTTTGCCGCAATCGTAAAGGCTGCAAGCAAGTAATTTAAACAGTATATTCAAACACAATGCCGTGTCCTTTTGGGCACGGCACAAAAGTCTGTAATCGGCTTTTGGATTTTGTTTTTTGCATAACAAGATTGTGTATGCTTTATGGAAAGGACACGCAAAATGAAAAAACCGGTAATTTTAATGATTCTTGACGGCTTTGGTATTGCTCCCGAAAAAGGCAACGCTATCAAGGCCGCTAAAAAGCCAAACATTGACAAGCTTTTTGCATCTAATCCGCTCACACAGATTGGTGCGTCGGGTATGGATGTAGGTCTTCCTGACGGTCAGATGGGCAACTCTGAGGTCGGTCACACAAATATGGGTGCCGGCAGAATCGTTTATCAGGAACTCACAAGAATTACAAAGACTATCAACGAGGACAAGCTCAAAGATAACGAGGCTATTGTTGATGCAATGGACAAGGCTCTCAAGAACGGCACGGCACTTCACCTTATGGGACTTCTCTCAGACGGCGGTGTTCACAGCCACATTGAGCATCTCTACGGTATTCTTGAACTTGCTAAGAAAAAGGGTCTTAAAGATGTTTACATTCACGCATTCCTTGACGGTCGTGATGTTCCGCCTTCAAGTGCCGCTGAATATGCTGACAAGCTTCTTAACAAGCTCAAAGAAATCGGCATAGGCAAGGTTGCCACAGTTGAGGGCAGATACTATGCAATGGACAGAGATAACAACTGGGACAGAGTTGAAAAGGCATATGCCGCTATGGTATATGGCGAAGGCAACAAGGCAGACTGCCCTGTTTGCGCAATTAAGAACTCTTACAATGACGGCGTAACAGACGAATTTGTTGTTCCTTGTGTTATTGAGGGCGGTGCTCAGGTTAAGCCTAACGACAGCATCATCTTCTTCAACTTCCGTCCTGACAGAGCAAGAGAGATTACAAGAACATTTGTTGACCCTGATTTTAAGGGCTTTGAGAGAAAGAACGGTTTCTTCCCCGTAAACTTTGTTTGCATGACTCAGTATGATGCAACAATGCCTAATGTTGAAGTTGCATTCAAGCCAGAGGTTCTCAAGAACACACTCGGCGAGTATGTATCCGACAAGGGTATGACACAGCTCAGAATTGCAGAAACAGAAAAGTATGCTCATGTAACATTCTTCTTCAACGGCGGTGTTGAAAAGCAGTATCCCGGAGAGGACAGAATCCTTGTTAAGTCACCTGCTGTTGCAACATATGACCTCCAGCCTGAAATGAGTGCTTACGAGGTTACAGACAAGCTTGTTCCCGCAATCAAGAGCGGTAAGTACGATATGATTATTCTCAACTACGCTAACTGCGATATGGTTGGACACACAGGCGTATTCGAGGCAGCCGTAAAGGCTGTTGAGGCTGTTGACACCTGCGTTGGCAAGGTTGTTGACGCAATCAAAGAAATGGGCGGTGTTGCTCTTATCACAGCCGACCACGGCAATGCAGATAAGATGGTTGCAGAGGACGGTTCACCGTTTACTGCTCACACAACAAACCCTGTTCCTTTCTGCGTAGTAAACTACGACTGCGAGCTTCGTGAGGGCGGCAGACTTGCCGATATTGCTCCGACAATGCTCCAAATTATGGGACTCGAGCAGCCCGAAGAAATGGACGGCACAAGCCTTATTAAGTAATTTATTTTACTGATTATACAGAGCCACCGATGTTTTATCGGTGGCTTTTTTGTGTTAGCACAAAACTGTAGGGGTAGCCTTGCGACCGCCGCAAATTCCCGCAACGCAAAATTTAAGTTGTAAAATATCGTTAATCGGTGTAAAATAATATTACTTATGTATTGTTAATTATATGGCAGAGAAGGGGAAAATTTGATTAAGCTACGAAGATATCTTGCATACTACAAAAAGGAATGTATCATCGGTCCGCTTTGCAAGCTATTTGAGGCAATTTTGGAATTGCTCGTTCCGCTTGTTATGGCAGGAATCATCGACAACGGTGTGCGAAACGGCGACACGGCATACATTTGGAGAATGGGCGGTCTGCTCGTTATTCTTGCAACTGTAGGACTTTGCAGTGCGCTCGTGTGTCAGTATCTTGCATCAAAGGCATCTCAGGGTGTGGGAACAAGACTTCGCCGAGATTTGTTTTTGCACATCAACAGGTTATCACACGCAGAGTTGGACAAGCTCGGCACTCCGTCACTTATAACACGAATCACATATGACACCAATCAGGTTCAGCAATCTGTTGCAATGGCTATCCGCCTGCTCACCAGAGCACCGTTTATTGTTATCGGTTCAATGGTTATGGCAATGACAATCAACCTTGAAATGTCAATTATTTTCTTTATTGCGGCTATATTGATTGCCGTTACTCTTTACCTCATTATGACAAAGAGTATTCCTATTTTTGAAAAAATGCAGAAAAAGCTCGACAAAATCAGCCTTATCTGCCGTGAAAATCTTTCGGGCAACAGGGTTATCAGAGCCTTTTCAAAGCAGAAAAATGAGAAAAAGCGTATTGACGATTCAACCGAGGATTTGGCTAAAACTTCGATCAGAGTAAGCATTCTTTCGGCACTTTTAAGCCCTGTCACCTACATCATCACCAATGCTGCAATTATTCTCATCATTTGGTTTGGTGCTCAGAATGTCAACGCAGGCAACGGAATGCTTTCGGGTGACATCATTGCCCTTGTAAACTATATGACGCAGATTTTGCTTGCAATGATTGTTGTTGCAAACCTTGTTGTACTTCTCACGAAAGCAAGTGCAAGTGCGGCAAGACTTAACGAAGTGTTTGAAACTCAGCCGAGTGTGTGTGAAAGCACTACCGAGAACATTGAAATTTCAGAGAGCGAAAGCACTCCGAAAATCGAATTTGACAATGTAAACTTCACATATGGCACGGGTGATGATGAGCTTGAGGACATCAGCTTTAAAATCAAGCGTGGTCAGACGGTCGGTCTTATCGGCGGTACGGGTTGCGGTAAAAGTACGCTTGTCAACCTTATCCCCCGTTTTTACGATGCAACGCAGGGTACTGTAAGCGTTGACGGCAGAAATGTCAAGGACTATCCATTCTTACAGCTCCGTTCACAGATTGGCATTGTTCCTCAGCAGTCAATTCTTTTCAAGGGAACAATCCGTGACAATATGAAATGGCAAAACGAAAATGCAACTGACGAGGATATTATAAAGGCTCTAAAAATTGCGCAGGCATACGAGTTTGTAAGCAAGCTGAACAAAGGGCTTGACAGCTTTGTTGAACAGGGCGGTAAGAACTTCAGCGGAGGTCAGCGTCAGCGACTTTGCATTGCCAGAGCACTCACAGGCTCACCGAAGCTTCTCATTCTTGATGACAGCTTTTCGGCTCTTGACTTTGCAACAGATGCGGCACTCAGAAAGGCTTTGCGTGAAAACACAAAGGATATGACCGTGATAATTGTTACACAGCGTTGTTCAACAATCAAGAACGCAGACCTTATTCTTGTGCTTGATGACGGCAGACTTGTAGGCAAAGGTCAGCACGATGAACTGTTTGAAAGCTGCGAAACCTACCGTGAAATCTGTCTTTCACAGCTTAGTGAAGAGGAGGCAAAAAGATGAAAAATTCAGCAAAAAAATCCTCCTCTGTAAAAAAGGTACTCAAAAAAATAAAGCCGTATTCGTTTTATCTGATTTTAGCTCTTGTGAGCGCAATCATCAGCGTTTCGCTCACGCTCTATATTCCGGTTCTCACAGGTAACGCAATCGACAACATCATTGACAAAGGCAATGTTGACTTTGCAAGCGTTATTCAGATTCTTGTGTACATCGGTGCAGGCATCGGCGGTGTGGCACTTTTCCAGTGGATTATGACCTACTTTACCAACATTGTCAGCTACCGCACTGTTCGTGACCTTAGAAGAGAGGTTTTTGAAAAATTCAACACAGTTCCCCTCTCCTACATTGACACAACACCTCACGGTGACCTTATCAGCCGAGTAATCAACGATGTTGACGCAGTTGGTGACGGTCTTACACAGATGTTTCTACAGCTTTTTTCGGGCATTGTTACCATTGTCGGCACGCTTGTATTTATGCTGACAATCAACTGGAAAATCGCCCTTGTGGTTGTTGTTCTCACACCGCTTTCGCTCTTTGTTGCGGCATTTATCGGCAAGATGACGCATAACCGCTTTACCCGTCAACAGGCACTCAACGGCGACATCTCGTCATATGTTGAGGAGCATATCGGCAATCAGAGAATTGTAAAGGCTTTTTCATATGAGGACAGAGCCTTTGAAGAATTTGAAAAGTACAATGATGAACTTCTTGAAGTGGGATTCAAGGCGCAGTTTGCAGGCGCACTTGCCAACCCGTCAACAAGATTTGTAAACGCATTGGTTTATGCCGCAGTAGGCATCATGGGTGCTCTGTTTGCCGTTGCAGGCACACTTTCGGTCGGACAGTTATCATGCTTTCTCACCTACGCAAATCAGTACACAAAGCCGTTTAACGAGGTTACAGGCGTACTCACACAGTTGCAGACAGGCATTGCGGCGGCAGGACGAGTTTTTGAGGTTCTTGAGGCAGATAACGAAATTCCCGACAACAGTACAAAAGAGCTTGAGCATTGCGAAGGCAATGTCAAGATTGAGAATGTAAACTTCTCCTACACAAAAGAAAAACCGCTCATCACAAACTTTTCGCTTAATGTCAAGAGCGGCAGTCACATTGCCATTGTCGGTCCGACAGGTTGCGGCAAGACAACATTCATCAATCTACTTATGAGATTTTATGACACGGACAGTGGCAAAATCAGCATTGACGGTGTTGACATTATGGATATCACCCGTGACAACCTCAGAAAATGCTACGGAATGGTTCTTCAGGACAGCTGGCTGTTCAACGGAACGATTATGGAAAATCTGCGTTACGGCAACGAAAACGCAACCGAAGAAGAAGTTATTGCCGCTGCAAAGGCAGCATATGCGCACTCATTCATCCGCCGTATGTCTGACGGCTACAACACCGTAATCAGCGAGGACGGCGGTAATCTCAGTCAGGGACAAAAACAGCTTCTGTGTATTGCAAGGGCGATGCTTACAAACCCGTCAATTCTTATTCTTGACGAGGCGACTTCATCAATTGATACCCTTACCGAAATCCGTGTTCAAAAGGCTTTTGCCAAGATGATGAAGGGCAAGACGAGCTTTGTTGTTGCCCACAGACTTTCAACAATCAAGGAAAGCGATGTTATCCTTGTTATGAAGGACGGCAACATCATTGAACAAGGCACACACGAAGAGTTGCTCGCCAAAGGCGGATTCTATAACAAACTTTACAACAGTCAGTTTGCAAAACAATAATACGGCGACGGTCACTGACCGCAAATCGAAACAATTGTAAAATCGTTTTGACAATAAACCGTATAACTGACTACTACACTTGAACACACAATTTTCAACAAATCAGAAAATATATACAAAACGAGGTCATCAGCTAAAAACCGATGACCTCGTTTTGTATTATGAACTTTTAATCAGAAAGGGATTTTTCAACATTGATTATCGGATAAAGCTTTTCGTCAATTGACTTGATTTTTTCGATTGCACTCTGTTTAATCTGTCTTTCTGTAAGGTCAAGTCCATACGGAATAACCATATCAAAGACAACATTTGTATGCGTACTGCCCTTTACAATTCTGAAATCGTGGATTGAATATTCCGGATTAAGCTCACACAAGCCCTCCTCCACCTTCATCTTAAGTTCATTTGTGAACGCATCGTTTGAGGCAATCGGATCCATATGTATGGTTGCAAAACAGTTGTACCTGTTTTCAAGCTGTTTTTCCGTCAGGTCAATTGCGTCGTGAGCTTCAAGGATATCCTCGTCACACGGTACCTCTGCGTGGAGTGAAATAAAGCATCTGCCCGGACCGTAATCGTGAATAATCAAATCGTGGATACCTACAATCATATCATTTTTCAACACTGTTTCCTTGATTTCATCAACAAATTCAGGGTCGGGCGCTTTGCCGAGGAGCGGAGAGAGGCTTTCTCTGAATGTGCTGACACCCGTAAAAAGTATGAACAGCGAAACACACACGCCGAGCCAACCGTCAATCTGAACTCCTGTTGAGGCAGAAATAAGCAATCCGATTATTACAACCGAGGTTGCAATGCAGTCGGTCAAAGAATCGAGTGCCGCCGCCTTGAGTGCGGTTGAATTTATCTTTCTCGACAATCCCGAATTAAAAAAGTACATCCATAATTTTACGAAAATTGACGCAATCATTATTGCGAGTGAAAGCGTTGAAAATGCCGTTTTGTCCTCGGGAGTAATTATCTTTTCTATCGAACTTTTTATAAGCTCAACTCCCATTAAAAGGATTACAACGGAAATTCCCAAGCCTGCCACATACTCATAACGACCGTGACCGAACGGATGCTCTCTGTCGGCAGGACGGCTTGCAAGCTTAAATCCGAGGAATGTAACAACCGAACTGCCTGCGTCCGAAAGGTTGTTGAGGGCGTCGGCAATGACGGAAACCGATGCCGAAACAATTCCGGCAAACAATTTTCCTCCGAACAGTAACAGGTTAAGAATTATTCCGCAAACACCCGAAAGGTTGCCATAGGCAGTTCTAACCTTTGGATTATCGCAATTGTCGCTGTCTTTAACGAACAGCTTTACAAGTAATTTTGTCAAATAAAACACCAACTAAAATTTATTTACAGCGAATCATTTCGGCTGAAAACGTCGGCAACCTCCGTAATTGAAATGTACGCTTTCTTGTCGATTTCACGCACAATTTCCTTCAGCTTGCCAATCTGGAAACGGTTGACAACAAAGTAAATCATCACCTTGTCCTTGCCTGAATATCCGCCCTGAGCCTGCATTACGGTAACGCCGCTTTGGAATTCCTCCGAAAGTGCGTTACAAATTTCATCGCAACGGCTTACAGACGCAATAATCGTTGCCGCCTTTGCCCTGTCAAAACCTTCAACAATAAAGTCAATCGTTTTAAGTGCGGCAAAATATGTAACAATCGAATAAAGCGGAAGAATCCAGCTTTGCAGAATGAAACCGCATACAACATAAAGAACGATATTGTATGCCATAACGAATGAACCAACCGATACACCGATTTTCTTCGCAAATATTACTGCCATAACCTCGATGCCGTCCATTGCACCGCCAAATTTGATTGCAAGGCCGCTGCCTATACCCGAAATCACACCGCCGAACACGGCACAAAGGAGCAAATCGGTTCCCGCAAGCGGAGACGCCATACTCACATCAACGGGCAGAACATCGGTTATCAGCCATGAAACGAACGAATAAACTGCAACCGTATAAATTGCGTAAAATGTAAACTTCTTTCCCTGCTTTTTAAGTCCGAACAGAAACAGCGGCAGGTTAAAAATTATAAGAAAAAGTGAAAGCGACAGGCTTTCGGGTGTAAGTTGTGCGGCAAGCATAGCTGTACCTGAAATTCCGCTGTCGTAAAGGTTCACGGGATTAAGAAATATTGTAATTCCAAACGCATTGATAATTCCGGCAATTGTGAGAAAAAGCATATTTTTGATTTTGATTGTCTTTCTCGCTCTTTGTAAAAGATTTTTCATTGTCATCATCCTTTGCGATAAATTTTCATCCCCATCATTCACATAAGTATAGCCTAATTGTATCACAATAATGATATTTACGCAAGAAAAGCAAAAGGCACCGAAAAATCGGTGCCTTAATCAGCTTATTGATTATTCCTGAGAGTCAGCCTTGGCTTTCTCAATAATTTTTTGAGCAACATTTGCAGGAGTATCCTCATAGCGGACAAACGCAAATTCAAATGATCCTCTGCCCTGTGTTACCTGGCGAATGTAGGTTGCAAAGTCATCCATTTCTGCCATAGGAACTTCTGCCTCAACAATCTGCGTTCCGTTCTCACCCGGCTGCATACCGAGTACACGACCTCTGCGCTTGTTGACCTCGCCCATTACATCGCCCATATTTGCATCCGGAACATTGGCTTTAAGGCTTCCGATTGGCTCAAGAAGCGTCGGAGAGGCATTCGGAATACCGTTCTTATAAGCAAGAGATGCCGCTGTCTTGAATGACATCTCGGAGGAATCAACAGGATGATATGAACCGTCATAGAGAGTAGCCTTGATGCCTACCATCGGATAACCTGCAAGAACGCCCTTCTTGATTGAGTCCTGAAGTCCCTTTTCAACAGCAGGGAAGAAATTTTTCGGAACTGCACCGCCGACAACTCTTTCGGCAAATACAAGACCGTCCGAATCACACGGCTCAAATTCAATCCACACATCACCGAACTGACCGTGACCGCCCGACTGCTTTTTATATCTGCCCTGTGCAGAAACCTTTTTACGGATAGTTTCTCTGTATGCAATCTTTGGCTTTTTGAGGACTGCGTCAACATTATATTTTGTTTTAAGTCTTGAAATTACAACATCAAGATGCTGTTCACCGAGTCCCGAAATTAACATTTCATGGGTTTCGTGGTTTGAAACGAGCTTGATTGTCGGATCTTCGTCTGCAAGCTTTGCAATGCCCTGAGCAACCTTATCCTCGTCACCCTTCTTTGCGGGATACACAGCCATTGTATATGATGATGACGGATAGTCGATTCCGTCAAGAACAACCTTTCTGAGAGGCGAACAGAGTGTGTCGCCTGTTTTTGTTGATGCAAGCTTCGGGATTGCGCCGATGTCGCCTGCACCGATGTACGGAACATCCGACTGCTTTTTACCGCTTACGGAAAGCACCTTTGTAATTCTCTCCTGTGCGCCTGTACGCATATTGATGAGAGGAGCGTCCGAGCTTACCTTGCCCGAAACAACCTTTACATATGAAAGTCTGCCGATGAACGGGTCTGCAACCGTCTTGAATACGATTGCGGCAGCCGCACCGCCGTCATTAACCGAAACATCAACGGGTTCACCGTCAAGGTCAACACCGATTTCACCGCTCTTGTCCGCCGCTGACGGAGCAAGCCATGTAAGGCTGTTCAAAAGCTGATCAATTGCGAATGTATTATGAGCGTCACCGCAGAATACGGGGCAGATTGTACCGTCCTTAACGCCCTGACTTACACCGAGAATTATTTCTTCCGGAGTAAACTCCTCACCCATAATAAACTTGTCAAGAAGTTCCTCGCTTGTTTCGGCAACAGCCTCCTTGATAGCCTCACGCAAGCCCTCAAGCCTGTCGCCCATATCGGGAAGCGCAGTCTGTTTTACACTGCCATCTGTGCCGTACTCATAAGCCTTGTAATCAAACAAATTAACATAAGTATTTGCCTGACCGTCAACAATGTACGGAACAACAACAGGACAAACAGACGGACCGAATGTAGCCTTCAAGCTCTCGAATACACGATAGAAACGGGCGCTTTCGTCGCAAAGACCGTTTACAAAGAACACCTTTGTAAGCCCTGCCTTTGTTGCAGCCTCAACTGCTTTTTCGGTACCTACACAGACACCGTCCTTGCCCGAAACAACGATGAGTGCTGTGTCAGCCGCTCTCATGCCTTCTGCAACACCGCCTGCAAAATCAAAAAGACCGGGGGTGTCGATTAGGTTGATTTTTGTATTTTTCCATTCAATCGGTGCAACCGCCGTCATAATTGAAGTCTGTCTTTTGATCTCCTCGCTGTCGAAATCAAGGACTGTGTTGCCGTCTGCAACCTTACCGAGTCTTTCGCTCATTTTTGAGAGATAGAGTATTGACTCCGCAACCGAGGTTTTGCCGCTGCCGCTGTGTCCTGCGAGGGCAATATTAAGAATTTTTTTAGCGTCGTATTGTTTCAAAAGTGAAATCCCCTTTCGTAAAATTTCTATTCTAATCAAGCTTTTTTCGACAAAATTAAACAATAGTGTCAATTAATACGGAATTATTATAGCATATTTGTATAAAATAAACAACCGAATTATGGCAAAATAAAAAAATTCACCCTTTGCCCAAATGGACAAGGGATGAATTGTGCAACTTGCTTTTTTATTTTATGTTAAGCTGAAAAATATACAGATTTTTGCAAGGTCAATTGTGCATTTTAACGATTGGACTTTCTAAAAAAACAATTTTCGACAAAAGGAAAGGCTCTCAAAACGAGAGCCTTGAAAACTTGATTATTCGAGAACCGCACCCTGTGCGCCTGATGTAACAAGCTTTGCATAACGAGCAAGGTAGCCTGTTGTAATCTTGGGCTGACGGGGCTTCCATTCTGCCTTACGCTTTGCAAGCTCTTCGTCAGAAACGAGGAGATTGATTGTGTTTGCAGGAATGTCGATTTCAATCATATCGCCCTCTTTAACAAGTG
>ENA-OPFT01001291-OPFT01001291.1-human-gut-metagenome-genome-assembly--contig:-NODE-1291-length-12729-cov-2.850323_pt1 | contig 12729 bp, 10 predicted proteins | sample MGYA00241714_ERZ501560 | MGnify/ENA primary metagenome ERZ501560 (study PRJEB25962, sample SAMEA2042392) | human gut metagenome | biome: human gut; feature: human-associated habitat; material: faeces...
GAACTGATCACGGAGAAGGCAGAGGTTCTGGACAAGGAAGCTTATTACGACTCCATTGTGGATACCATTATTGACATTGGAAGAGCGGAGAATTTCATCATTGCCCTTGCAGAGCTGATCCAGAGACTGGTTGTGGATCATCTTCATGTGCTTGGGGATATTTATGACAGAGGACCTGGCCCGCACTTTATCATGGATCGCTTGATGGATTACCATTCCCTTGACATCCAGTGGGGAAACCATGACGTGGTGTGGATGGGAGCCGCTGTGGGACAGGCTGCCTGCATGGCAACGGTGATCCGAAACAGCATCCGCTACGGCAATCTGGACATTCTGGAGGATGGATACGGAATCAATATGATGCCTCTGGCTGCGTTTGCCATGGAGGTGTACGGGGATGATCCCTGCCAGGTTTTTGAGGTGCATGGAAATCCTTCCAATTACAATGCACTGGAGAAGGAACTGAGCCGGAAGATGCACAAGGCCATCGCCATGATCCAGTTTAAGCTGGAGGGTGTCCTGGCCAAGGAGCATCCGGATTTTCACATGGAGAACCGCTGCGTGCTGGAAGGAATTGATCCTGTGGAGGGAACGGTAAGGCTGCCGGACGGAAGCGTGCATGAGCTTCTGGACCACAATTTCCCGACCATCGACTGGGAACATCCTTATGAGCTGACAGATGGGGAAAAAGATGTGATGGAGCGTCTGACCTCAGCCTTCCGCAACTGTGAGAAGCTTCAGAACCATATGCAGCTTCTTCTGGACAAGGGCGGGCTTTACAAGACCTATAACGGCAATCTTCTATTCCATGGAAGCATTCCCCTGAATGAGGACGGAACCTTCAAGGAGGTTCAGATTTACGGAGAGACTTGTAAAGGCAAGGCACTTTATGATAAACTGGAAGCCTACGTAAGAAAAGCATTTTTTACCGTAGACGAGAAGGAGCAGAAGGACAGCCAGGATATTTTGTGGTACATCTGGGCGGGACCAAACTCTCCTCTTTATGGAAAAGATAAGATGACAACCTTTGAGCGGTATTTTATCGCAGACAAGGAGACACACAGGGAGAAAAAGAATGCCTACTACCATCTCTGGGAGAATGAAGAGGTGGTGAACCGTATGCTTGAGGAATTCGGGCTTGACCCGGAGAACGGGCATATTATCAATGGTCATGTGCCTGTGCACCAGTTGGAGGGAGAAAATCCGGTGAAGTGCGGCGGCAAGGTGATCGTCATTGACGGCGGTTTCTGTGAGGCGTACCGGAATGTGACCGGTATTGCCGGATATACTCTGATCTACAGTTCCTACGGCTTAAGCCTGACTGCACATGAGCCTTTTACCTCAGCAGAGGATGCAGTGGCGACAGAGAGGGACATTGTGTCAAACCGTGTGGCTGTGCGCTACAATCCAAGAAGGGCTCTTGTGGGGGACACCGATAACGGCAAGGCACTCAAAGAACGAATTCAGGAGCTGAAACAGCTTTTGGAGGCCTACAGAAAAGGCGTTATAAAGGAGAAAAAATAAGGAGACTTAGGAAAAATGGGTGGAATTTTTGGTGTTGCGTCAAAGTCTGATTGTGTAATGGATCTGTTTTTTGGAATTGATTATCACTCCCATCTGGGAACAAGAAGAGGTGGAATGGCAGTATATGGAAAAGCGAGCGGATTTAACCGCGTGATCCATAATATTGAGAATTCTCCGTTTCGTACCAAGTTTGACAAGGATGTGGCAGAGATGGAAGGCAATCTTGGAATAGGCTGTATTTCTGACAATGAACCGCAGCCTCTTCTGGTGCGCTCCCATCTGGGAAATTTTGCCATCACCACAGTTGGCAAGATCAATAATATAGAAGCATTGGTGGAGAAATGCTTCCGCGATGGACATACCCATTTTCTGGAAATGAGCGGCGGCAGCGTGAATCCTACAGAGGTGACGGCGGCCCTGATCAACCAGAAGGACAGCATCGTGGAGGGAATCCGCTATGCCCAGGAGATGATCGAGGGTTCCATGACCCTGCTTTTGATGACTGGAGATGGTATTTATGCAGCCCGTGACCGCTACGGACGAACTCCTCTTGTAATCGGAAAGAAAGAGGATGCCTGCTGTGCTTCCTTTGAAAGCCATGCCTATATCAATCTGGGGTATGAGGATCTGAAGGAGTTAGGACCTGGGGAAATCGACTTTATCACCCCGGAAGGCGTAAAGGTGCTGCAAAAGCCAGGGGATAAGATGCGGATCTGTTCCTTCCTGTGGGTATATTACGGCTATCCGACTTCCACCTATGAGGGTGTGAATGTAGAGGAAATGCGTTATAAATGCGGTGACATTCTGGCAGGAAGAGATGCGGGGGAGGTAAATCCGGACCTGGTTGCAGGCGTGCCGGATTCCGGTATTGCCCATGCCATCGGCTATGCCAACCGTTCCGGGGTGCCTTTTGCACGGCCGTTTATCAAATATACTCCAACCTGGCCCAGATCTTTTATGCCGACCCAGCAGAGCCAGAGAAATCTGATCGCAAGAATGAAACTGATTCCGGTACATAAACTGATTAAGGATAAGAGCCTTCTGATGATCGATGACTCTATTGTAAGGGGAACTCAGCTTCGTGAGACAACAGAATTCCTTTACAACAACGGTGCCAAGGAGGTGCATATCCGTCCGGCATGTCCGCCGCTTTTATATGGATGCAAGTACCTGAATTTCTCCCGCTCCAAATCCGAGATGGATCTGATCACAAGACGTGTGATCGCAAAGCGTGAGGGAGACAATTTGTCCGATAAGATCCTGCAGGACTATGCAAATCCGGATTCCACCAACTATAAGGAAATGCTGGAGGAAATCCGCAGCGAGCTGAATTTCACATCCCTGAAATATCATCGCCTGGATGACCTGAAGAAATCCATTGACATTGAACCATGCAAGCTTTGCACTTATTGCTGGAACGGACAGGAGTAAACCTGTTTTCCAAGGAGGTAACTGCGTATGAAAAAGCATAACAAAGACGTGCTTCGGGCAACTTTGTTTGCGCTGATTGCCATATTTATTATGATCGGGGCTGCCGGCCTTCTGTTTGCCGAGCACAAAAAGAAGCTGCAGAAGGAGCAGCAGAAGAATGCGGCCATTGAGGCACTGGAAAAGGTTCCTACGGTGACGCCCACTCCGGCGGTAACTGCTACGCCTACTCCGGAGCCGACTGCTACGGTAACGCCGACACCGGTTATTACGCGTGCGCCTGCTTTTGATGCAAATGATTACTATGGAATGTGGTACAGTAAGGACGGCCTGGCGTGTCTGAATATTGAGGAGCTGACCCTGAAGTCTGTTTCCTATTCTTTTTCCCAGGCCTCTGACAGCGCAGGCACTAAGGTGAGCGAAGCCTCCGGCACAGCCAAGGTTGCAGGAAATGCAGCGAAGATTTCCTTTACGGATTCCTGGGGCAATAAGGTCAGCGGAAATATGACCTTTGACCAGGGCAAGCTTTATCTGAAGCTTAGCACGACCCAGATCGCTGACGGAGCAGGCATGTCTCCTTCTGTAGATGAGGTGCTTACAAGGGAACAGAATACAGCTGCAGCTGCGCCGACTCCTACTGCGTCCGTAAGCGGGGACATTGCAGACCGGGATTATATTTTCCCGGACAGCGACAGCCGCTATCTCACAGATGCGGATCTGGAGGGATATTCTTCTTCTGAGCTGGAGCTTGCGAAAAATGAGATTTATGCCCGGCACGGCAGGAAGTTTGTGACGCCAAGGATCGCAGACTACTTTAACAGCAAATCCTGGTACAAGGGAACGGAGGATCCGGAGACTTTTGACAACAATCAGGGGTATATTTTCAATGAATATGAGGTGGCCAACATTTCCAAAATCGCAGATACAGAGGAACAACGCCGAAGTGAAGGCGAGTAGAGAATAAAAGAGGTGTTGCACTTTGAAAAGAGGGCAGATGTGAGGGGGGAAATCAGTTTTCCCCCTTATTTTGGCATTTTCTTCTTGTCAGTGCGGCCTACCAGATAATCAATACTGGTTTCATAGTAGTTGGCCAGACGGATCAGCATTTCGATGGGAATATTCCGTGAGCCTGTTTCGTAATGAGAATAGGAACGCTGGCTGATGTGGAGAATCTCACTGATCTGCTTCTGAGACAGGTCAGCGTCTGTTCTCAGATCCTGAATTCGCTGAAATTTCATGGGTTCACCTCTTTTTCTTCTGTAATTTCAAAAAGTATAAATCAGAACGAAATGCACTATTGCAATACAGAGCAAAATGGGCTATAATAAATTTTATATATCTTTTTATCATATCTTTTGATCTTTTACTCGTTTATATTCCAGGGAGACATTGAAATGGCAGAATCGTTTTGGAATCGGGGAGGAACGGTGTCTGCAGAAAGGAAAAAATTTGTTTGCAAGTGTAATGTCAGCGGCAATTTCCGGGATGGAAGTTTGTCCGGTGAATGTGGAAGCGGATGTCAGTGACGGGCTTCCCTGTTTTACTATGGTTGGGTTTCCAAGCACACAGGTGAAGGAGGCTCAGGACCGGGTGCGCACAGCCCTTCGCAACAACGGCATCAGCCTGCCGCCCAAAAGAGTGACGGTGAATTTGGCACCTGCTGACTTAAGAAAAGAAGGGGCAGGCTTTGATCTTCCCGTGGCGGCAGCAGTGCTTGGTGCATCTGGTTTTCTGGAGCCAAAGCAGTTGAATGGGGCGATGCTTATGGGGGAAATCAGCTTAAGCGGTGAGGTAAGAAGTGTTTCCGGGGTGCTGCCAAGGGTGATCCGGGCCAGGGAGCTGGGGTGCAGATACTGTATGGTCCCTTTTGGAAATCTGGAGGAAGCCAGGCTTGTGCGGGACATGAAGGTGATCGGGGTGAGAAATATAACGGAAATGGTGAACTTTCTTGCAGATCCGGACAGCTTCAAACAGGAACAGACAGGCGAAGAAGGGAGGGCACTGGAAGAACAGACCCAGGCAGATTTCATGGAGATCTGCGGACAGGAAAGCGCCAGGCGGGCAGCCGAGATTGCAGTCAGCGGATTTCACAATATCCTGTTTATCGGGCCTCCTGGAACAGGCAAAACCATGCTGGCAAGAAGAATTCCAACGATCATGCCCTCCCTTACCTTTGAGGAAAGCCTGGAGCTGACCAAAATCTACAGCGTGGCAGGACTTTTAACCCCAAAAAGGCCCTTGATCCGGGCAAGGCCCTTCCGCAGCCCTCACCACACCAGTTCTGCGGCCTCCCTTGCTGGCGGCGGAAAAATTCCAGGACCAGGCGAGGTGACGCTGGCCCACAGAGGCGTGCTGTTTCTGGATGAGATGCCGGAATTTTCCAGAAGAGGACTGGAGGTGCTGCGCCAGCCTTTGGAGGATAAGCAGATCCAGCTTTCCCGGGCAAGCGGAACCTATGTGTTTCCGGCAGGATTTATTCTGGTGGCAGCTATGAATCCCTGTCCCTGCGGGTACTACCCGGATATGAACAAATGCAGGTGCAGTCCGGGAGAGGTGAGCCATTATCTTCATAAGCTAAGCCAGCCCCTTCTGGAACGAATCGACCTTTGCGCAGATGTGCCGCCTGTGGATTTTTCCCAGATTTCCTGTGTAAAGCCGGGTGAGAGCTCTGCCGTGATCCGGGAAAGAGTGGAACGGGTCCGGCAGATCCAAAGCAAACGGTATGAAAAGGAGCCGATCTGTTTCAATGGGGAGCTGTCCGGCAAACAGATCCAAAAATACTGCGTGCTCACTGAGCATGCCTTTAAGATGGCCCAGAATGCGTTTGAACTGATGGATTTAAGTGCCCGTTCCTACCACAGGATCCTGAAAGTTTCCAGAACCATTGCGGACATGGAGGGGGAGGAGGAAATCCATTCCAGACATGTTGCGGAAGCTCTTACTTACAGGGCATTTGATAAAAAATACAAATGATGCCGGAAGAAGTATTCATAAAAAAGAGCTTTTGGAGGTATTTTAGAATGGAAGAAAGGAAGAAACACGAAATACACTGGGTAAACAGGGAGGATGCGAACTTTCCGGAGCGGCTGAAAAAGCTTACCGGCATGCCGAAAAAGCTGTACTATATTGGAAACCTGCCGGATCCGGCAAAGCCTTCGGCAGCAGTTGTGGGGGCAAGAATGAGCAGCCCTTACGGAAGATGCCAGGCATTTAAGTATGCAAGGACTATGGCAGAGCATGGCGTGCAGATCATAAGCGGCATGGCCAGAGGAATTGATTCGGAGGGGCATAAGGGAGCACTGGATACGGATACGCCTACCTTTGCTGTCCTGGGAAGCGGCGTGGATGTGTGCTATCCGGAATCCGAAAAGAGGCTATAAGATCATTGCCTGGAACAAGTCCGACACCAGCCGGGCCTACGTTTACCAGCAGGCGAATTTTAAGAACGGAACCTATGGTTCTCTGGAAAAGGGCGGCGGAATCATCAGTGAGCTTCCCCCTGGAACAAAGCCCCAGAACTGGACATTTCCTGCAAGAAACCGGATCATCAGCGCCCTTTCAGATGCAGTCCTTGTGGTGGAGGCAAAGGAACAGAGCGGTTCCCTGATCACAGCAAACTTTGCCTTGGAGCATGGACACAGTGTTTACGCAGTGCCGGGGGCTGTGACAGATGAGCTGAGCCGGGGCTGCAACAAGCTGATTTTTGACGGCGCAGGCATTGCCTACACTCCGGAGATCGTGTTGATGGAGTGGGGAATCCAGGTGGAAAATCCTCCTGCAAATATACAAAAAAAGAAGTTGGGGCTTGCGCCGGATTTGGATTTGGTGTATAGTGGTCTCGATTTACGACCTGAAAATATGGATCATATCATAAGAAAAACAGGCTTTTCAGCAGCAAAGGTCTGCACCATTCTCACGGAATTACAGCTTATGGGGCTGGTGCAGGAGACAGGAAGAAAATATTGCCGGATGCCAGAGAACTGATCCGCATCCGGCGAAAATATGGCAGCTGTGAAAGGATTGGTTAAGGTTATTGTGCCCGGGGCGGACAGTAGCTGGTAAGCAAGCAGCTGCGCAATATGAATACAAAGTAGGAGAGGTAGTATGGCTAAATATCTGGTGATAGTTGAGTCACCTGCAAAAGTAAAGACAATAAAGAAATTTCTTGGGGCAAATTATGAGGTAGAGGCATCTAATGGACATGTCCGTGATTTTCCCAAGAGTCAGTTTGGAATAGATGTGGAGAATGATTTCGAGCCGAAATACATTACCATCCGTGGAAAGGGCGAGCTGCTTGCCAAGCTTCGCAAGGCAGCCAAGAAGGCAGATAAGATTTATCTTGCAACTGACCCTGACCGTGAGGGAGAGGCAATTTCCTGGCATCTGATGCAGGCTCTGAAGGAGGATCCGGACAAAATGCACCGAATCACCTTCAACGAGATCACCAAAACTGCAGTAAAGGATTCCCTGAAGCATGCAAGAGGCCTGAACATGAACCTTGTGGATGCGCAGCAGGCAAGAAGAATGCTGGACCGTATGGTTGGATATACCATCAGCCCCCTTCTGTGGGCAAAGGTAAAAAGAGGCTTAAGTGCAGGCCGTGTACAGTCTGTGGCTCTTCGAATCATCTGTGACAGGGAAGAAGAGATCAACTCTTTCATTCCGGAAGAGTACTGGAGCTTATCCGGAGAATTTCTGGTAGACGGGGAGAAGAAGCCTCTGGAAGCCAAATTCTACGGAACAGACAAGAAGATGGATATCCATAACAAGGCAGAGATGGATGCCATCCTTGAGAATCTGAAAGATGAGGAGTTCGAGATCTCCGAGGTAAAGAAGGGGGAAAGAATTAAGAATGCTCCCCTGCCGTTTACCACCAGTACCCTGCAGCAGGAGGCTTCCAAGACCCTGAATTTTTCCACCCAGAAGACCATGCGTCTGGCGCAGCAGCTTTATGAGGGCGTTGACATTAAGGGAAGCGGCACTGTGGGTGTGATCACCTATCTTCGTACCGATTCCGTCCGTATTTCCGATGAGGCGGATGCTGCGGCAAGAAGCTATATCGGCAGCCAGTACGGGGAGAACTATGTGTCTGAAGCTGCCAAGACCGTGAAGAAGGGACAGAAGATCCAGGATGCCCATGAGGCCATTCGTCCTACTGACATCAGCCGTACGCCTGTACAGATCAAAGAATCCCTGACCAGGGACCAGTTCCGCCTTTATCAGCTGATCTGGAAGCGCTTTACTGCAAGCCGCATGGCTCCAGCCAGATATGAAACCACTTCCGTAAAGGTTTCCGGCGGGGAATATACCTTTACCGTATCTGCCTCAAAGGTGGCATTTGACGGTTTCCTTTCCGTGTACATGCAGGAAGAGGATATGAAGAAGAGCAATGTGCTCAGCCAGAGCCTTACCAAGGGCATGAAACTGAATTTAAAGGAATTAAAGCCGGAGCAGCATTTTACCCAGCCGCCGGCACATTATACAGAGGCTTCCCTGGTTAAGACCATGGAGGAGCTTGGAATCGGACGTCCAAGTACCTATGCGCCAACCATTACCACCATTATCAGCCGCCGCTATGTTTCCAAGGAGCAGCGCAACCTGTATGTGACAGAGCTTGGTGAAGTGGTAAACAGCATTATGAAGCAGGCATTTCCAAGTATTGTGGATGTGAATTTCACCGCGACTATGGAAGGGCTTCTTGACTGCGTGGAGAATGGCACTGTCCAGTGGAAGACCGTTGTGCGCAATTTCTACCCGGATCTGAAGCATGATGTGGATGCAGCACAGGAAGAGCTTGAGAAGGTGGACATCCATGACGAGGAGACCGATGTGGTCTGTGACAGCTGCGGACGCCATATGGTGATCAAATATGGTCCTCACGGAAGATTTCTTGCCTGCCCGGGTTTCCCGGAATGCAGAAATACCAAGCCATACTACGAGAAGATTGGCGTAGCCTGCCCGAAATGCGGCAAGGAAGTAGTCCTGAAAAAGACGAAAAAAGGCCGTAAGTACTACGGCTGTGAGGATAATCCGGAGTGCGATTTCATGTCCTGGCAGAAGCCGTCTGACAAGAAATGTCCGGTTTGCGGAAGCTACATGGTAGAGAAAGGCAATAAGCTGGTGTGCAGCCAGGAAACCTGCAGCTACGTGGAGCCTAAGCCAAAGGAAGAAAAAGAAGACTAAGAAGTGCTGAAGTCTGAATGATAAATGGATAAAATGTCTCCCTGCCGCCTGGCGGGGAGATTTTTTGTACGTTTTTGGAAGCAAAAACCGGAAACCGATTACTGATGTTGTTTGGTGAATAGTTCCAAAAACGTTATATTTTCAGAAAAGCTAAACAAAATTGAAAAATAGTAAAAAATAGCTTGTAAATAGTTCGAAAAACGTGTAGTATTAGGGTAACAAGTGAATTTTACGGAACAAAAGCGAAGGGAGGACAAAATGAGCGTTCAGTTACTTGATAAAACTAGAAAAATCAATAAGCTTCTGCACAACAGCAGTTCCAGTAAGGTGGTATTTAACGATATCTGTCAGGTCCTGATGGACACTTTAAGTTCTAATATCCTTGTTCTCAGCAAGAAAGGGAAGGTGCTTGGCGTAAGCTTCTGCCCTGGTGTTGAGGAGATACAGGAACTGATCGCAGATGAGGTTGGCGGTCATGTTGACCCTCTTCTCAACGAGAGATTTCTGGGAGTTCTGTCCACCAAGGAGAATGTGAATCTTCAGACACTGGGCTTTGAGCATGTTTCCAGCAGTTATCAGGGAATCATCAATCCCATCGATATTGCAGGAGAGCGTCTTGGAACCGTGTTTATGTACCGCAAGGACAATCCTTACGACATTGAGGATATTATTGTCAGCGAATACGGCACCACAGTCGTTGGACTTGAGATGATGCGTGCCGTACACGAGGAGAATGCGGAGGAGGACCGTAAGAAACAGGTTGTGAAGTCTGCGTTTAATACCCTTTCCTTCTCTGAACTGGAAGCCATCATCCATATTTTTGATGAGCTGGACGGAGACGAGGGAATTCTTGTAGCAAGCAAGATTGCAGACCGGGTAGGCATTACCAGATCCGTTATCGTCAATGCACTGCGCAAGTTTGAGAGTGCAGGGGTTATTGAATCCCGTTCTTCCGGCATGAAGGGAACTTATATCAAGGTTCTCAATGAGGTTATTTTCGATGAGCTTGAGGAGATCAAGGCACAGAGAAATAAGAAAGCCTGAGAAGAAAGGTGCTTTCCTGCACCACACATAGTACGAAAATACAAAAGCTGATTTTTTTGCGGAAAAGCTGCATAGAATATATGCGTGCCTGTTTTTGCGGAAATGGTCAGCTTTTTTTCTGCGTAAAGAATCCTGTGTGAAAATTTCAGAAAATTATAAAAGTGAGAAAATAAGAGAAAATAAAAGAATAAATGAGTATAAGAAAGAATATACTTAAAAATACAACGATGAAAAGAGTTGCACAAAAAGCAATAATTCAATAATATAATGGACAGTAGTTAGCACTCGATAATAATGAGTGCTAGTAAATCATAGAAAGAAAGAAATCTAAAGGAGGAAATAGATCATGAAATTAGTTCCATTAGGTGACAGAGTTGTATTAAAACAGTTAGAAGCAGAAGAAACAACCAAATCCGGTATTGTTCTTCCGGGACAGGCTCAGGAGAAGCCACAGCAGGCAGAAGTAATCGCTGTAGGACCTGGCGGAGTTGTGGATGGTAAAGAAGTAAAAATGGAAGTTGCTGTAGGAGACAAGGTTATCTATTCCAAATATTCAGGAACAGAGGTAAAGCTTGACAACGAAGAGTATATTATCGTAAAACAGAGTGATATCCTTGCAATTGTAAAATAATAGCCGCAAAAGTAGGAAAACAGGAGGATTGATTTATCATGGCAAAAGAGATTAAATATGGCGCAGAAGCCAGAACCGCATTAGAGGCTGGTGTAAACAAACTTGCTGATACCGTTAGAGTAACACTTGGACCGAAAGGAAGAAACGTAGTACTTGACAAACAGTTTGGTGCTCCGCTTATCACAAACGACGGTGTTACAATCGCAAAAGAGATCGAGCTTGAGGACGCTTTCGAGAACATGGGCGCTCAGCTGATCAAGGAAGTTGCTTCCAAGACAAACGATGTAGCTGGTGACGGTACTACAACTGCTACTGTACTTGCTCAGGCAATGGTTCACGAAGGAATGAAGAACCTTGCAGCAGGCGCTAACCCGATCGTTATGAGACGTGGTATGAAGAAAGCAACTGACACTGCTGTAGAAGCAATCAAGAATATGAGCCAGAAAGTAAGCGGAAAGAAACAGATCGCTAACGTTGCATCTATTTCCGCTGGTGACAAAGAGGTTGGAGAGCTTGTTGCAAATGCAATGGAGAAGGTTTCCAATGACGGCGTTATCACTGTAGAAGAGTCCAAGACCATGCATACAGAGCTTGACCTGGTAGAAGGTATGCAGTTTGACCGCGGATACATTTCCGCATATATGTCCACTGATATGGAGAAAATGGAAGCAACTCTTGAAGATCCATACATCCTGATCACAGACAAGAAGATTTCCAACATCCAGGAAGTTCTTCCGTTACTGGAGCAGATCGTACAGGCTGGCGCAAAACTTCTCATCATCGCTGAGGACGTTGAGGGCGAGGCTCTTACAACACTTATCGTAAACAAATTAAGAGGAACCTTCCAGGTAGTAGCTGTCAAAGCTCCTGGCTATGGCGACAGAAGAAAAGAAATGCTTCAGGATATCGCAATCCTTACAGGCGGTACTGTAATCTCTGATGAGGTTGGCCTGGAACTGAAAGATGCTACAATGGCTCAGTTAGGACGTGCAAAATCCGTTAAGGTTGCAAAGGAGACAACTGTTATCGTTGATGGTATGGGCGACAAGGATCAGATCGCAAACCGTGTTGCTCAGATCCGTGCTCAGATCGAGGAGACAAAATCTGATTTCGACAGAGAGAAGCTTCAGGAAAGACTTGCAAAACTGGCAGGCGGCGTAGCAGTTGTACGTGTTGGTGCAGCTACTGAGACAGAGATGAAAGAGGCTAAGCTTCGTATGGAAGATGCTCTTGCAGCTACCAGAGCAGCAGTGGAAGAGGGAATCATCGCAGGCGGCGGTTCCGCATACATCCACGCTTCCAAAGAGGTTGCAAAGCTTGCAGCTGAACTTGAGGGAGATGAGAAGACTGGTGCAAACATCATTCTGAAAGCACTGGAAGCTCCGCTGTTCCGTATTGCTGCTAATGCAGGTCTTGAAGGTGCAGTTATCATCAACAAAGTAAGAGAGTCTGAGCCAGGTGTTGGTTTTGATGCTCTGAACGAGAAATATGTAAACATGGTAGACGAGGGAATCCTTGATCCTGCAAAGGTTACAAGAAGTGCTCTTCAGAACGCAACAAGTGTTGCTTCTACTCTGCTTACAACTGAGTCTGTTGTTGCAAATATCAAAGAAGATACTCCGGCAATGCCAGCTGGCGGTCAGGGTATGGGAATGATGTAATTTCCGGCAGCAGAAAACAGAACGGAAAATCCATGAAAGGATTTTTGAAGGTATAATTCAGAACTCATAAGGGTCGGTGTCAAAGACGCTGGCCCTTTTGCATTCAATAAAAGTCATTTTTTACAGTAACTGTGTACTGTTACTGTTCACTGGTAACGTTCCGCGAGGCGTTTTTTGTGAACAAAGTTCACAGAAAACCCGAGAATTGCGGCGCGAAATCATGCGAATGCATGATTTCTGTGCATCGCGAAGCGCGTT
>ENA-OPFT01001295-OPFT01001295.1-human-gut-metagenome-genome-assembly--contig:-NODE-1295-length-12715-cov-2.051817_pt1 | contig 12715 bp, 16 predicted proteins | sample MGYA00241714_ERZ501560 | MGnify/ENA primary metagenome ERZ501560 (study PRJEB25962, sample SAMEA2042392) | human gut metagenome | biome: human gut; feature: human-associated habitat; material: faeces...
ACATACTATAAACAAAGTGCCTCAACGCGCGTAATGCGTGTCGAGGCACTCGACTGGTCGGAGTGACAGGATTCGAACCTGCGGCCTCAACATCCCAAAAGTGATTTTTGACGTTTTGCAGTTTTTTGCAGTATTCAATGAACGGCGCTGTTATGCGGTATATCGGCATTTTACGTTTTATTCCATTCCGTTTCGTATGGCGCACTTTAACTATGATAGCGCACTAATGGCGCACTCAAAAAGAGCGGGAACAGTCAGCCGTTCCCGCCTATATTGGGATTAAGTAAATGAGTTATGCGTTGCTATCCGCAAGCTTGTTCAAATCGTGCTGTAACGTTCTACATAAGCTGACTGCTCCGTACAGCGAACCGGGAATGTATAATTCAAGTTCCCGCTGCTTTTCAATCATCGTGGCAACACATTCTACCATATCACCGATTTGCTCGGCTTTGCAAGCTGCGTCTATAATTTTTTCATAAAGGTCGCTTCCACAGCGAATATTATTTTCTTTTTCCATAGTAAATTATTTCTTTCTTACTTGATAAATTTGATAAAGCGTATGTAGGGGACACGTGTGTTCATCTGCCACGCCGACAGTGAATAACGCCTTGTAAACTTTTGTGTACGCTCATAGCAGCTCTTGCGCTTGTTCTGCGCTATTATCAGCGTTATCCGCTCTTTTCGCGTTCGCGCGGCTGCTTTGTGAGCCTCCAGAACTCGCGCGTTCTCTCCTGTTCCTCCGGTGTCAGCTTGTCAAATTCCATTGTGTTGCCTCCTCTCAATGCTTTTATCGGTGTTCTCGCTCTTGAGCTTGATTATATTATACTCTATTCCCGTGAATATATCAATTCGCAAAACGTACAAATATATTCCTGTGAATATATGCAAAATGTCTATTTACATGAATAGATATATGTGATATAATAATATATAATGGAGGAGGTAAAAGCGTATGTCACCAGTAAGTAAAGCACAACAAAAAGCCGTACACAACTACGTCCGCAACAACTACGATCGTATCGAAGTAACGTTAAAGCCTAAGGGGCGAAAAGCTCAGATAAAGAGCCATGCAGAAGAACGCGGCGAAACGCTCAACAGTTTCATAAACCGGGCTATTGATGAAACAATAGAGCATGACAACAAGGAGCCGCCAGAAAAGGAGTGAATGAAATGCCCGAAATAAGTTTATTCTACGGAATAAGGGTAACAATGTACTATGACGATCATAACCCGCCGCATTTCCATGTTGAGTATGCCGGAAACAAGGCAATAATTGATATTCTCAACGCTTCAGTAATGCGCGGAGCGCTACCGAACAAGCAGCTTAAACTTGTCCTTGCATGGTGCGTACTCCACCAGGACGAACTAATGCAGAACTGGGAGCTTTCCAAGCAGAGCCTGCCGCTTAACAGAATTAACCCGCTGATATAAGAAAGGGGGATTTATATGGATAACATTTTTCCTGCTGTCGTTCAGGCGCTTGCTGGCGATAATTTCACCGTATATGCGTATATGCGTGATGGAACCGTAAGGCTATACGACATGAAGCCTATGATTGAAAAAGGCGGCGTGTTCGAGCCGCTCCGTGATGAAACTTTTTTCCGTGAGCGGCTCACTGTTCTTAATGATACGGTGGCATGGGACATCTCCGGTAATATGGACCCCACCGAATGTATCGACATTGACCCGTTCACCATAGCGGAAAGCCCTGTTGTTGCCGACCCACTTATGATAGCGTAAAAATCACAGCGCCGCTCACCAAGAGCGGCGTTTTTTCTATCCGGAATGTTGACTATATTCTGAAACGCTCTCAAATGCTCCAGATTTGCCGCTGTGAGCTTACTAATCCTATCAGCAGGAAAAATTATTTCTTGTGGCTTTCGGCGGCTCTGTGGGGCTGTGGTGCGCTGTTTTGGCTATGACAAAATAGCTATTGAGTTTAGCTATATTGACGGTGCCACCATTAACCAACATTCCCGCACGTGCGGGACGTTAACAAACATAAACAGAGCCGCCCCTCTGTGAGTTCCTGTGCGCCGCTCACAATCATAACGGCGCATTTCCTTTTTTAGGCTTCATTTCTCATTAAAGGAGTTAACCGAAAGTATACCAAAAGTATATAAAAACGGTTGTACCAAAGTAGTACAAAGGTTGAACAAAAGTTAAACAAAAACCGAATATGTCAGTAATGTCACCCATAAAAAGAGCGTGCAAAATCAGAATATTCCGCCATATTTCTCCGCGTCAGTTTCAATCTGATTAAATATTTGCTTTACCGTCGCTACTCCCAGTTGCAAAGCTGTTGCAATACTTTTCCATGACATACCTTTCTCACATCGCATTTCAAGCACTTTTTCTTGCTTATATGGGAGCATTGCGGAAAATTTTATAAACCGTATTCGCTTGCGGAGAAGCTCGTTTTTAGCATTTTTAAGACGCTCAATTTCGTACATAGATAGATTATTATCACCTGCGGAACTGCTCAGCTCTGCGATTTTCTCATTGATATTATTTACAATATCAAAAGCCGAATAGAGCATTTTGAAATGAGCCTCTTTACTGTTGGCATAGAGAGTTAAATTGTTCTGCATTAGTTATCCTATCTCAACATTGCCAAAAACCTTAATGTAATTCTCGTTAATAATTCCGCCAGGGTTATCGTCCAAAATTTTTAAAGCCGCCTGACGGTCGATAACCTTGACTTCGGTTTTCTCAGCGAACGGAGTACTAACGGAGAAAAACGCGCCTTTTTTGGTGTGATACACTTCGATCTCTCCAAAGCAAGCGTCGATTGATTTGCACAAAAGTAAAGAGCCCTCCGTTGAATATAGCTTGCCATTGATGATGAATTCTTTGTTGTTCATAATAATAAACATTCCTTTCCTGTCATATTTTAACCGTCCATTGACAGAAGCCAAATAACATAGTCCTCGATTTCAGACGTATGGGAGCGTTTGAACGCTTGTACACTCTTGCGCTTGGGTATTCGTATTGAGCCGTTAAAGCTACATTTATACTCGCTTCCATAGATTTCAAACAGCCTGCGCCCTGTTTGTCCGTGCCTAAGTAACCAAATTGCTCGTTTGTGTGCTTGATATGCTCTTGATTTCGTGAAACCGTGAAGTTTGCCGATTTTCGTAAATGAGAAGTTCTTGAAATAATACTCAATTATTATGTTTCGCTCAACATCTGGCAAGCTGTCAAGCGCCTTGTGCAGCGGTGCGTAATAATCGGATATATCCACGCGGTCAAAGCCTGCGCCGCTCTCCAGGTCTGGGGTTATGTCGCCGCGTGTGGGCGCGTTCTCCTCATCCGTCATAGGGTCGTCAAAACTCTTGGTGTCTATCCTGTCCAGGACGTCCGCACCGTTCAGCAGCTTGCGTAACACTTGTTTGAACTGGTACCCGAAATACGTTGACAGCATATACCCCTTGTTACTGTCGTATGCCTTGACGGCTCCCAGCAGGACGGTATAACATTCCTGGTTGAGATCCTCCGGCAATATGCCGTGTTGCTTTAACGCGTCCTTGTACAGTATGTACGTCTGGGCGCTCATCTTATACAGCAGTTTGGCGGTTTTCTCCCATAGCACCGGCAATAGTTCGTCGTTATCGCCCTGCTGAATTAATTCAGCTAACGCCTCGTTAGTCATTGACAGCAAGCCCCCTTTTTGGTATAATATAAGCAAATAGGGTTTGCTCTGCGGGGTTGTGTCAATGGCTTTGCAGGGCTTTTTATTTTCCGGAATTGTGCGCACTCTTTGCCCGGATCTCACGGAGATCCGCGCCGCTCATTCTGACCGGACTGTCCGCGCTGCTCCAACACATCTCTTTTATCCGGCTGTATATGCGTTTGAGTTCGAGCGGCGGCTCCTTGAAATCATGCGGTGCAAGGTTCGTTGTGATTATCAGCGGCAAACCGCTGCGCGCTCTGGTGTCGATTATCTCAAACATAAGGTCGAGATTACGGGCGCTGTTCTGGCTGGTGCCGAAATCGTCAAGTATCAGCAGGTCAATGCTCTGCACCTGGTGCATTACCTCGTCAGCCTTGCTGAAATCTCCGGCTTTCCGGAGGAGCGGCTGCATAGTAGTTACCCAAACAGCAACGCCCTTGCGTATCAGAGCATTTGCAATACAGCAGGCGAAAAAGGTCTTGCCTGTTCCGGTGTCGCCCATGAACATCAAGCCCTCGTTGTTCGCGCGCCGCTCGTGGTATGTATCAACGTACCATTCGGCTACTTTGCGGGCTGCCGGAGAATACCCCTTGTCCTGCTCGAACGTATGCCGCATATACGCTGGGTCTGTGAAGCATATCCGCTGGAGCTCGGCAATGCGTTCCTCTGCTTTCCGGCGTTTCCGTTCTGCCTCGTCACGTTCGATTCGCTCCCTTACACAGCGGCAATGCTTGTCCATTATTCCGCTGGGAAAGATGTTGCGGCATTCCTCCGGCGCTTTCATCTGTACCGGCTCATGACAGATACTGCAATGAAGAAAACCGTCCTCGCCCATGTACTGCTTTTCTGGTTCCGGGTTCGCGTTCCGGGCTTTTTCTGAAAGCTCCTGCGCAAACCCGCTGAATAAATCTGACATTGTTTTCCCTCCTAGTCGTCCCAGAGCGGCTCGTCATAGTCCTTTTTCGCCGGACTGGTGGTAACTGCGCCGCTCTCAAAGTTTTTGTCATACTTTCCGGAAAGCACCTTTGCAACGTTCTCCGGACGTATCAGCCAGTTGAAATCAGCCTTGAAACCGCTGGAGCTTTTCCCGGTCAGGAATGCTGAACCCTCCACCCGCCGGAAATACTCCGCAAAGCTTACGCCGTGCAGTTCCTTGAATGCCTCCACCACAAGCCGCCCCTGATGATAGGAAAGCTCTCCGGTGAGCGGCTCCAGGCTCTTGCAGATCTTGTTGTATTCCCTGACAGCAGTTTCAAGGACATTGCTGAGGGCGCCGCTCGCGCGCGTGCGCGCGGATACTTCTTCACTTCTTAATATTTCTTCTTTTTTATTTATATAAGAAGGTGTGTCGATTTCTGAAAAGTCGGTGTGTCGGTTTTCATTCATGGAGTGTGTCGTTTGCTGTGTCGCTTTTCCGGTTTGTGGTGTGTCACTTTCGGTCGGCTTGTCCGTGCTTTGCCGCTCTATGTAGCCGTTTGGGGGTTCATCTGCGTGTGTCGATGTGGGCTGTTCTGGTGTGTCGGTCTGTGTGTCGTTTGCTGTGTCGCTCGTGTGTCGTTTTGTGTGTCGGTCGTGTGTCACAGCAGAAGAACCCTGATACAAGTCATAATTCACCACAGTTATTATGCTGTGGTGTTGATTTGACTGCATTGTGATTTCTCCTGTGGATTGTAACCGCTGTAAAGACGTTCTCACTCCTCGCTCTGACAGCCCCACAACATCAGCCAGTTTCCGGATAGATGTGCATAGCTGTCCACGCTTTATAACTTGTCCCTCAATTCTGACATCTTCCCATTGAGCGGCTACAAGCAGGTGTAAGAACACCCCCCGCGTTTTGATATCGCCGTACCACTCCCATGACAGAATAGAGCGGTGCAGTTTGATATAACCGTTGGTGTCTGCCATGTGCTACCTGACTATCGGTGTAACGCGCGCGGGGCTGTCCAGATCTGCGCCGCTCTCAGGCTGTACAGTGGAGGTATTGAGATACTCTGCAAATCTGTCTACATTCACAAGGAACTTTCGCCCTGCGCGGACTGCGACGACCTCGCCGCTCGCTACCTTTGTCCTGACAAAATGCACCGGAAGTCCGAAAAGTTCGGCGGTGCGCTTGATTGTTTCCATGTGCGGAATGTTATTTATTGTATCGTTCATCTATCTAACGCCCCTTTCACCATTATTCTGTATCTTCCAACACTGCAAACGGCTGCAAATATTTGATTACTCCATTAAGAGCGGCGTTCGCGGACTTGATACGCGCCCTTTGCTGACGGAGGTATGATCGCGCCTCGTGTTCATCAGCGGGAAAATAATACCCGCCCCGGTTCTCCCATTCGGAGCAGATAGGCGAACCCAGCTCCCGCGCCCTCTGAACTATCACGCGCACGGCGCGTTGACTGATATTCAGCAGCGTTGCAAGGTCACGCATGGGAATGGCGTTCGCCCTCCCGGTGGGAATAAGCTCGACGAGCTTTTCAGTGATACTCAAAATTTTCTCCTGTTCCGGTTGCAAAGCCCCGCCGTTTGTGCTATAATACTGGTGGAGCTTTTAACCTATTCATTATGCTTTTGGGTGGGGTTGCTCTTTGCCGTCTGATGTGCTCCAACACGTCAGGCGGTGTTTTTTTATGCCTGTTTGTTCGCACCTGCCTGCTCCGCCGCCTTTTTGAGCCAAAAGCGTCGGTTATATTCTTCAATTCGCTCCTTGTTGTTCTTCCGCCACTCACGCTTGTAAGCACGTCGAGCCTCGATAATTTCGCGCTCTTCGGGTGAAACGCTGTTCAAATTGATTTTTTTTAGTTCCCATTTTATAACCTCCGAAATAAATCTTTTCTTTTCACTTGACAAGGAAAGAAATTTTTGCTATAATCGAATTATAGCACACTGAGAAAAAGAAAGCAAGCCTTTTTTTCTTATTTTAGAAAATGAAAGATTTCCTTTCCAATCAGTACAAAGGAGAACCAAATGAAAGCGACAAAAAACATATACAATCCCGAAAAAGAAAACGCTGTTTTCGCTCAAAAGTTGAAGGGTTTATTTGAAGAAAGTAAGATACCACAGAAAAAACTTGCTGAATTCATTCAAAATGAAACTGCTGAAAGCATTACTCGACAGTCCATAGGTCAATGGTGTTTAGGAAAATCCTGCCCCCCATTGAGGACTATACCTATTATTGCGAAATTCTTTAATGTTTCTACTGATTATCTTTTAACTGAAACGCTTGTGCAAAATCCGGATGCAGACGTAATATCGGTTTGCGAATATACGGGGCTTTCGGAAAAAGCTGTTTTGTTTTTGAACTCTCTGCAAAGCCGGGCAACAGGAGAGGATACATCCCCGGAACTTAAGACCGATTTTTCAACATTAAAATACATAACTACACAACAAGATGAACTCAATAAACTGCTGGAGAGTTGTCCCAAAATCAAGCCCGTAATTAACAAGTATATTCAATACAGACGTAATAATAATTTCAATAAAGCACACGAAATTTGTAAAAAGTATGAGGATTGTCAAGACTATAAAGAGGCTTTTGATAAAGCCAGAATACTACTGATGTATGAAAACATTATAGAAGAACGTAAAAAAGCAAGCATTGCCAAAAGCAAATGTTCTTTAATGGCAATATCGGAATTACTTAGCGCTTCCGAACGTGAAACCTTTTTAATAAACTTAGCACTTTTGTTTTCTAGTTTTAATGAATTTATTGAAAAAAAAGAATTAAAAATCGAAAGTGTTGAAGAAGTTTTCGATTTTTATGAACGAACCATAAAACTCCCTAATAAAATAGTCGAAACCATTTTATTAGATGAAATACAAACATATCTCAAAAATATTAAGACAGAGCTTTCCAAACAATCAAATTCTACATGGGGCTTTTACTCATTTGTCGAGAAAAAACAAGACGAACAGAAAGGCGGTGAATTAGATGGCAGCAATAACCCCAAGAAAGAATAAATCCGGCGAGATCATCAGCTACACGATCAGGGTATATCGCGGCTATGACAGCAGCGGGAACAGGCTCAAACCATACACCATGACCTATAAGCCCGAACCCAGCATGACCGCAAAGCAGGTTGAAAAGGAGCTGAACCGTCAGGCGGTGCAGTTCGAGGAAAAGTGTATGCGCGGCAGTGTGGCTGACCCTACGATCAGGCCTTGTGACTCCTGCGAAAAGTATCTTGAAATCGCAAAGGGGACGTTATCGCCTACAACATATGCATTCTATCAGGAGCAGATAAGGAGCCTTATTGTCCCGGCACTGGGGCATTTCAAGCTAAAGGACATCACAGCCGCTCACGTTCAGCAGTATATACAGCAGCTTTCAGATATGCCGATATCAACACGCGCCGGCGAGTGCTCCAAGAGCGGCGCTCGGCTTTCCCCCTCGACAGTCCGCCGCCGGCTTGCTGTCCTGCAAGCGGTATTAAAGCAGGCTGTGAAGCTAGGCATAATCCCTGAAACGCCTGCAAAAGCTGAAAAGCTGACGATACCGAAAGTCAAGCAGCCGAAAATTGAGATATTCAGCAAACAGGAAGCCGCTCAAATGCTGGCTTGCCTTGAAATGGAGGATATCCAGTTTCAGACCCTGATACAGCTTGCTATATTCATGGGAGCGCGGCGCGGTGAACTGGTTGCGCTGAAATTCTCCGATGTGGATTTTGAGCAGTCGAAGATTACCATTGAACGGGCGGCGGTAAAGCTCAAAGGGCAAAAGACAATAATCAAGCCCCCGAAAGACTACGAGGTGCGAACCGTAACAGTAAATCAAAGCTGCCTGGAGCTGATAAAGCTGCTGAGAGCCGAAAAGGCAAGAGAGGCAGCGCGGCTCGGAACTCAATGGATAAACGGCGGCTGGCTGTTCACCACCTGGAACGGCGAAATAATGAACCCGCAAACTCCAACAAAGCAATTTAGCAAGTTTCTGGAACGGCACGGCTTACGGCACCGGAAATTTCACAGCTTGCGGCACACATCGGCTACATTACTGCTCTATGCCGGCGTAAACATCAAACAGGTGCAGGGACGGCTAGGACACGGCGACATCGAAACCACGAACAAATATCTTCATGTTCTGGAAGAGGCGGACGTAGAGGCGGCGAAAGCTCTTGACATTATGCTGCTGCAAAAGCCCGATGAAAAGGTGAAAAACATCTCATGAAAGCAGAAAAGCCGCCCAGAACCGGAGCGGCTGTATATCGTGTTGTTAAGTATCGTTAAGGGAGATTTAACGACAATGGCGCACTAATAGCGCACTATCGGGATTTTTCCCGTATAAAACGAAAACCGCTTTGCAAGCCACATTCGGCATTACAAAGCGGTTTTCTGTTGGTCGGAGTGACAGGATTCGAACCTGCGGCCTCAACATCCCAAATGTCGCGCGCTACCAACTGCGCTACACCCCGAAATAACTGTATAAGATTATATCACAATTTTATCCTGTTGTCAAGTGGAAATTCACAAAAACGCGAAAACAGGCGATGAAAGCGCGTGAAAAGTTGCAATTACCTATTGACAATCGGGCTGCAATATTTTATAATATTTTTATATGGTTTTTTCAGGGAAACAAACAGAGGGATATTATATATGAAAAAAAAGAAAAAAGGCAAAACGCTCAATCTTGTGATATGCGCTATAGCCTTTGTTGTCATGATAGTCTACCTTGTTTTTGTGGACAGTATCGACAATGTGGTCGCTGCACTGACGAAGATCAACAAGGGCGCGCTTGTGATATGCGTGCTTTTTATGGTTGGTTACTGGCTCAGCGAAGCCGCAACTATACACGTCATGCTTAAATCCATGCACCCGAAGATGAAATTCTGGAACAGCTGGCTTGTCACGATAATCGGGCAGTATTTCAACTGCATAACGCCGTCCGCTTCCGGTGGGCAGCCCATGCAGGCTTACTACCTCGTCAAATTCGGCGTACCGCTGGGGTGCGGGCTGACTGCGCTGCTCAGCAGATTTATCGTGTATCAGTTCGTGCTGACTGGGTACTCTGTATTCACGCTCGCGGTGGGGTTCAGCCACTTCGGCGACGACCTCACTCAAAAGGGACTTATGCCCTTTGTTATCGTGGGTTTCGTCATCAATACTGCGGTGATCATATTCCTGTTCTGTATCGCACTGTTCAGGAAAGCTACGCTGAAAGTCGCAAACGCGCTTATTTCCCTGCTGGCGAAAATGCACATCGTCAAGCACCCCATGAAATGGCGCATTTACTTTACCCGGGAGGTCAACAAGTTCTACAACAACTTCAAGTACCTGCGCAAGAATATTCCGCTGCTGCTTAAAGCGCTGCTGTTCACATTCATTCAGCTGACGCTGTACCTGTGCATTTCCTATGTTCTTTACAGGGGATTCGGCATGAGCGACGCGAGCCTGCTGCAGATAATGAGCTACCAGGCGTATGTGCTGATGATCTCCTCGTTCATTCCCCTGCCGGGAGCCATGGGCGGCGCTGAACTTGGCTACCACGGGTTCTTCAAGGATATATTTACGGAACAGTACGTAAATACCTCAATGATGCTGTGGCGTATAATGACATTCTACCTCCCCATCATCGTGGGACTGATATTCACGCTGACGATGAAGAACAAGGGCATCGACGAGCCAACCGACGAACAGGCAAGGCAGACCATGTTCGAAATGGAATCAACTATCGACAAAGAAACAAAATAACATAAAGGAAGTAGACAAATGGCAGATTTAAGACACGAAATAGAAAGACGGCGCACCTTTGCGATAATCTCGCACCCTGACGCCGGAAAAACCACCCTCACCGAAAAGTTCCTGCTGTACGGAGGCGCGATTTCCCTCGCAGGCGCGGTAAAGGGCAAGAAAAACACCCGTCACGCAGTTTCGGACTGGATGGAGATAGAAAAGCAGAGAGGTATTTCAGTCACCTCTTCAGTAATGCAGTTCAACTATGAGGGATACTGCATAAATATCCTCGACACCCCCGGTCACCAGGACTTCTCCGAGGACACCTACCGTACTCTCATGGCTGCGGACAGCGCAGTGATGGTGATCGACGCAGCAAAGGGCGTTGAGAACCAGACCCGCAAGCTGTTCAAGGTCTGCGTAATGCGCAATATTCCGATATTCACGTTCATCAACAAGATGGACCGCGAGGCACGCGACCCGTTCGACCTGCTCGACGAAATAGAAAACGAACTCGGTATCAAAACTTACCCGGTCAACTGGCCTATCGGTTCCGGCAAGGACTTCAAGGGCGTTTACGACCGCGAAAAGCGCCGTATAATCTCCTTTGAAGCCAACAACGGCACCCGCGAGGTCGCCGCAACGGAAGCCGACCTCTCCGACGCTTCGCTGGCAGACCTCATCGGTGAGCACAACTACGAAAAGCTTTCCGAGGACGTTGAACTGCTTGACGGCGCCAGCGAGGAATTCAACATGGACCTTGTTTCAAGCGGTAAGCTCTCCCCTGTTTTCTTCGGCTCGGCGCTCACCAATTTCGGTGTGGAACCGTTCCTTGAGAACTTCCTCAAGATGACGACGGCGCCGCTCCCCCGCAACACCCCCGACGGAACTGTAGACCCGTTCGACCCGGAATTCTCGGCGTTCATCTTCAAGATACAGGCAAACATGAACAAGGCTCACCGCGACCGTATCGCATTCATGCGCATATGCAGCGGTAAGTTCGAAAAGGACATGGAAGTGCTCCACGTACAGAACGGCAGGACTATGCGCCTTTCACAGCCCCAGCAGATGATGGCGAGCGAGCGCGAGGTTATCTCCGAGGCTTATGCGGGAGATATCATGGGCGTATTCGACCCGGGCGTGTTCTCGATAGGCGACACGTTGTGTTCCCCCAGGAAGAAGGTAAGGTTCGAGGGAATACCGACATTCCCGCCGGAGCATTTCGCGCGTATACGCCAGAAAGACACCCTCAAGCGCAAGCAGTTCATCAAGGGAACCACGCAGATAGCCCAGGAAGGCGCGATACAGATATTCTCAGAGCCGCAGAGCGGTTTTGAAGAGGTTATCGTCGGCGTTGTCGGCGTGCTGCAGTTTGAAGTTCTGGAATACCGTCTGAAAAACGAATACAACGTTGACATTATCCGCGAGGGTCTGCCGTATGAGCATATCCGCTGGATAACCAGCCAGAAGCATCTGGAGGGCGGCTACGACGTTCTCAGCAAGCTGGTCCTCACCTCTGACACCAAACTCATTCAGGACGTAAAGGGCAACTATCTGTTAATTTTCACCAGCGAATGGAACATCAAGTGGGCGCTCGACAAAAACCCCGGTCTGGAACTTGCTGAATTCAACAGAGACTGATGTTCTAATTCGGAATTCAGAATGCGGAATTCGGAATTTCGGTGTCCGCTTACGCGGACATTATCTCAAAAGATTTATAATATAATACGCAGGGCGAAAGATGATCTTTCGCCCTGTGTTTTTATTTTTATTCGTCTGAAAAACAGAAAACCACGATCCCGCATTCCGAATTGAATTCTTTCGCCCTGTTTTTGCGGTTTTCCGCAGAAATTTTCATTAATCACGCCCGCATTCTGACATATTTCTCCGGCATGTGAATATATAATTATAAGAGAAACGTACAGGCTGGTGATTTTATGGTTATCTATGCGGACGTGCTGCTTGCGGTGAACCTCTACATAAACTACTTCCTGGTCAGGTGCACCTGTCTGCTTCTGAGGAGAAAGGTCACGCATCTGCGGTGCTTTCTGGCATGCGGTGCGGGGACCCTGGGGGCGCTGGTCATTTTCCTGCCGGAGCTGCACCCGGTGGTGAACCTGCTTTTCAGGGTCGCACTCGGGGTGGCGGTTACGTTTATCCTTTTCGGCAGGCAGAAGCGCGTCGATTTGCTCATTTCGCTGCTATGCTTCCTCGCGGTCAGCTTCGGCTTCGCGGGGGGGATGCTCGCGCTGTGGTACTTCGCGGCGCCGCTGGGCATGTATTACGGCAACGGCACTGCCTACTTCGACATTCCAATCATAGCCGCTGCCGCTATCACTGCGGGACTTTTCGGCGCATTCCGGCTGGCAGGGTACATCA
>ENA-OPFT01001302-OPFT01001302.1-human-gut-metagenome-genome-assembly--contig:-NODE-1302-length-12666-cov-2.548727_pt1 | contig 12666 bp, 10 predicted proteins | sample MGYA00241714_ERZ501560 | MGnify/ENA primary metagenome ERZ501560 (study PRJEB25962, sample SAMEA2042392) | human gut metagenome | biome: human gut; feature: human-associated habitat; material: faeces...
ATAGAAATGAAAAATTATGGATTGGAGGTGAGTGAATGGAACTAAAAGAATATGTAAAACGAGCAGCCAAACAACAGTCGGCTGAAAATAATAGAGAAACGGTAAATATACAGAAGACGGTTAATTTGGGACCTGGGCGCAAGTCTACATATACTTATGACGGAGAAGGAAGACCTGTCACTGAGGGATGTAAAGCAATATTCGATGATGGTCAGATACTAAATGAATAAAGTAATTTGGCGCGGAAACAGATATCTTTTGTGAGGTTTTTGTGCCATAGAATTTCATTGCAATTATATCAGAAATCACATTGTATTTAGGTAAGAAAAAAGGAATTACTTCGGTAGTTCTTTTTTTTCTTACCTAAAACAAGAACAGGAGGTTAAAACAAATGCTAAAATTATTCAGAAAGGATTCCCTGACTCCACAAACGAAACGCATTTACAAAGTTCCGTTGTGTATCCAGGATACGATACCAATCTATCGAATTTCGGAAAATGGTATCTTTGAGTTGGAGAGTCCGACAAACAAAGACGGAGAGAAAAAGAAAATTCATCAGTTTGACAGGATGTATCTGTTTGAGGATATTAACTTTTCCACGCAGGATGAGGAAGAAAAAGAAGAAACCGGCAAGCGGTTTGAAACGCTGCTTCGGTCAATGAATGTCAGCTACAAGGTCATTGTATCCAATCATTATGCCGACAATGGAAGGCTGCGGGAAGAAATTTTGCAGAAGGCAGTCAGCAAAGAAATGGAGCCGTTGGCGAAAGAATACCACAAACTGATTGAAAAGCGATTGCAGGAAGGGCGGGGAGGTCTTTTGCAATCCAAGTATTTTATTGTCAGCTGCAGAAAGCCGGACTATGAAAGTGCCAGAAATTATTTCAATACGATAGAATTTTCCATACAGCAGTTATTTCACCGATTGGGGAGCTGTTTGATACCATTAGATGCCACGGAACGCTTGCGAGCATTACATAGTTATTATCGCATGGGTGACGAGGCATCTTTTTCTTTTAACTGGAACGAATATCTGCATCTGAAACGGGACTGGAGAAATGACATTATCAATACTTCTTTGCGGGAGCATCCGGAATATTTGGAAATGGAGGGTGGAAGCTGTGCCTGTGTGATGTTTATCAGAAAATATCCGAACGGTTTGACGGATCAATTCTTAAATGAACTGACAAACATGGACTTTCCGATCATTTATTCAATGGATGTGGAGCCGCTTGACAATGATGTGGCATATCAGATGGTGATGAAAAAGTACATGTCCAATGAGCGAAGCATTAACCGTGAGCAGGAGTTGAAAAACGAAAATGGAGATTATTCAACTAACATCAATTACGAGAGAAGAAAACAGCAAAGAGATACCGAGGAGATGCTTGACCGTATTTCTTCGTTTGATGAGCGGCTTCTTTATGTGGGGATCACCATTGTGGTAAAAGCTGGTTCGATGGAAGAACTGGAGGAGCGGACAGAAAAGGTGCGTATCATTGGAAAAACACACAACATGGATATTGTTCCACATTCCTATCGACAGCTTGATGCGTTGAATACATCATTGCCGACGGGAGCAAGATTTGTTGATACGATGCGGACGATCACCTCTGAGGAACTTTCCATTTTCATTCCGTTTAATGTGCAGGAAATCCATGATGATTTGGGATACTGCTATGGCTTTAATAAGGTATCCAAAAATCTGATCATAGGAAACCGTAAATTATTAAAGAATGGAAACGGGATGGTGTTTGGTGTTCCGGGTTCCGGAAAGTCCTATAATGAGAAATCCGAGATGGGGCAGGTGTTATGTTTTTCAAAGGATGATATTATCGTGGTAGATCCAATGGGAGAATACAAAGACATTGCAGCAGCGTGGGGCGGGCAGTACATCAATCTGACACAGTCTGCGGAAAATGTTTTTTATGTCAATCCGTTCTATGTACCGGATGTTGTGCCGGACATTGACCGCTTTGTGGCGGAAAAAGCTGAGTTTGCTTATGCAATCTGTGAGCAGGCATTGAAACCGGTGCCGCTTACTAGCAGACATATCGCTGTGATTGATAAGGCAGTCAGTCATATGTATGAGGAATATTTTAAGAAACGAAAAGATAAAAGACGGACACGAAACCGTCCGGAATCCCCGACAATTCCGGTGATGAGAGATTATATTCTTGAGCATTACGAGGGGAATGAAGTAGCACAGGAGATTGTAGACCAGTTAGAAGTATTTGCAGATGGTACGCTTGACATTTTTGCCAGAGAGCAGTCCATATCCGATGAGAACCGATTTACCGTGTACGGATTTTCGGAACTGGGAAAACGAATGCGGGCAATGGCAATGCTTGTGATGATTGAAAGTATCACGGCTAAAATCAAGTATAATCAGTCGGATGGAGTTGCTACCTGGGTTTATGTGGATGAGATGCACGAACTTTGGGGAGAAGAATACAGTTTACATGCACTGGAGAAGATGTGGCGTGAGGTTCGTAAGCGTGGTGGTATCTGTACCGGGATGAGCCAGAACCTGATCGATGCACAGAGAAACCGTTCTACGAAAACAATGGTTTCCAACTCCGAATTTATGCTTTTGCTGGATCAGGGAACAATGGACAAGGAAGCGGTAGAAGATTTGTTTGATATTTCTTCCGAGCAGCTTGCCTGTGTGAATGGAGCAGAGCCGGGAATGGGACTGATCCGGTTTGGCGATAAGATTGTTCCGTTTGATAATACAATGGAAAAAGACAGCAGTCTGTATCAGTTATTTAATACCAATTTCCATGAGATTGTCAACGACAAGAAAATGGAAAATAAAAAGAAATGAATTGACAAAAAATATTGAATTGTGACAGAAAAAATGCTATATTAGTTACATGGCGTAAGCCATAGGAAAGTACCCATGACAGGGTGGTAGCCTCCCAACACCGAATGACCGGCTTGCCGGAATACATAGGAAGGGAGGTGGCGCAGATGACAGCTTTTGAAATCCTTTCGATTTTCATCGGCATATTAACATTGTTATGTGCCTTTGGTAGTCTTGTTATAGCGTTGCTTGCCTTTCTCAATAAGAGAAACAAGCGAAAATAAAAATGCCTATCCTGTCTGCCAACAGGATAGGCGGTGTCCATAAGGACATCTAAACATCTTGGGAGCATCCACTTTGGAGTGGGTGCTTTCTTTTCTAATATCAATATATCATATTTTCCCAAAATGTTCAACATAAAAATTAAAAATTGTTGCGAACTTACGAAGAAAAAATTGGAGGTGGAAGCAAATGGATCATCTTGACAAAGAGGTCATGGAATCATTAAGTGAACCGGCGAAGCGTGTGTTCAAAAGTCTGGATTATCGTTCCAAACAGCGAATGTTAAAGAAAGCCAGAGAAATGGCTAAGGCTGAAAAAATGAAACGGCGGAAAAAGAGCCGGTTTAAGAAAAAAGGCATTGAAAAACTAAATAAAGGCAAAAAGCAGAAGAAGGGCAGTTCATCCAAAAGTGAGCGTGTCCTTTTTTCTATTCATGAAACAAGGGAGCTTATGGTGCAGTCCATGCATCTGATGCTGCTTGGAAGCAGTGTGGCAGATGCTTCTTATGAAGAAAGAAATACGGAGCATACAGAAGACGCACCTATCAGGCTTTCTAAAGAAACTGCCAGAAAAGGCGCATATAGAGCAGTGGGTGGCATGAAAACGCTTGTGCATAAAAAGCTGCAAAGCAGGGAAAAAAGAAAGGCTGCAAGAAAGTCAACAGAGAAATCGGCACAGGCTGTTCGATCGGGAGCAAAAGTAGGAGCACAGGCAGGAAAATCTTTGGTAAAGACAATACAAAGTGTTGTCCAGGCAGTAGCGGCAAATCCGGTTGTATGGATAGCACTTCTTTTGATTATTCTTGTGGCAGCTATCGTGGGAGCAATCGGAGCAGTGGTTGGCTCCGGCGGTGCTGCCAATGAATCACAGGATGGAACCTATCAGGCACAGGTATCTGAAAAGACAGAAAGTTTCCGTGAACTTGTCTCGGAATATTGTGAAAAATATGGAATTGATGATTATGTGGATCTGTGTCTTGCCGTGATCGAACAGGAAAGTGGCGGAATGGAACCGGATGTGATGCAGACGGCACAATCCTATTACAATGTGAATCCGCCGATTGACAGTGCAGAAGAAAGTATTGACTGCGGAACGCATGAATTATCTGACTGCCTGACAAAAGCGAAGTGTCAAAGTCCGAATGACATAAAAGGAATTTCTCTTACTCTGCAGGGGTACAACTTTGGAAATGGTTACATAGACTGGGCATTAAAAAATTATGGCTGTTACACCAAAGAAAATGCCGGGATCTTTTCTGCAAAGATGTGTGCGGAGCTTGGGTACAGTTCTTATGGTGATACCGAGTATGTACCTCATGTACTTCGTTACTATGTGATGAATGAAGAAACCAGTGTATCCAATGAATCAGCCAAAAAGATTTTAGAAGAATTGAAGAAAAATAATACAGCGCCGGAGGAGGCTTGGGAGGTGATCGAGAAAGGTGCTTCTTTAATCGGGACGGTAAAATACAGCATGGAGAAGCGGCAGTCGGATGGACGGGACAAACCGGAGTTTTTGGACTGCTCTGCTTTTTCCGCATGGGCATTTCATAAAGCAGGAGTGACCAGTGTGCCATATGGTTCTACGACAGTAACTTTTATCGGTTCCAAAAAGTTTCAGGACATATCTGCTAACCAGTTACAGCCGGGAGATATTGGACTGAAAAGTAAGACAGGTGGAACCGGTGGAGCAAATCATGTTGGAATCTATTGTGGAAAAATGAAAGATGGCAGAGTGGTTTGGCTTCACTGTACCAGTTCTAGTGGTTCTTCCCTGACCGGAAATACAGAGGGACCGATGTTTGGTGTTTATACGAATTTTACTTATTTCAGACGGTTAAAGAAATGGGACAAAAAGTAGTGTTTAGACATAATGTCCAAACAGTTAAAGAGATAGGACAAAAAGCAGCGTTTGGACATTATGTCCAAACGGGATAGAAAGCGAGGAAATCATGTTAAGAAACATACGAAGATTTTATTGGAAGCAAAGAGACAGGGGACAGGGAAGAAAGACTATTATGGGAGTGTTGGTATTGTTCATGTTTGTTGCGATTATTGTGGCAGCTATCATAAAAAGTATGATGGGAGGACATGATGCGGGATTGCAAACGGTTCATAAAAGCAATACGGCAACCGGTGCTGCGGTCGTTACAGAAACAGCATCAGGGGCATCTGTAGCTGCGACAGAGACAGCACCGGATCGTGAGCTGCCGCAAGAAACCAAAGAAGCGATTTCCGTGGATACCACAAACCTTAATACATTTTTAGGATTTATGTCGGACACAGTTTATGAAGATTTGAAGAATCAGTTGATTCAGATTTGCCAGAGCAGGAAATGCAGATCCGTTAAAAAACTGACCTATCAACAGACCAAAGCATTTGATGTAACCAGTTTTGTTCTTTTGTCAGATGGCAGTGTCTATCAGTGCAATTACAATCTGAAAAGCTGTCAGATGTCACTTTCAGAAACATCATACGATGAAGCGGCAGTCAATCAGATGAAGGAAAAGGAATTGCAGGAAGAACAGGCTAAGCTGGAACAGCAGCAAAAGGTAGAAAGGGAAAAACTGGAAAAGAAAAAGGCGGTTCATAAAAAGAAGAAAGCGAAAAAGAAACCACATAAGACAAAAAAGGTCAAGAAGAAGTCGTCAAAAGTGAGTTCCGAACGAAAGCATAAAAAATAACGCTATTACCGTATATAAGGGTATAAGGGAACGGTGTTCCCTTACAAGATATGTGCATGGATGTGTCCACATCATGCGTATCTTGCAAGGCTCGAATGAAGAGATAAAAAGCACATTTTATGTGCCAAAAATGAACATCAAAAAAGCAGTAAAAATGGTATGTTTGGACATTATGTCCAGACAGGATCAAATAGAAAAGGACATGGTTAGCGTTTAGACATAATGTCCAGACGGAATCAGATCAAAGAGACATGGACAGCGTTTGGACAAAATGTCCAGACAGAAGAAAGAGGTGATTGTTTGAATGACATGAAAACAGAGATTCTCCGGGTCCGAATGACACCGAAGGAAAAGGCAGCACTGAATAAGCAGGCAAGCCTGCATCATAAAACCATGAGCGAATATATTCGGAGCGTGGCAAAGTGCCCGCCGGATGTGACGAGGGATGAGTTTGAATCCTCCATCGTGCGGATGATCTATGAGATCAACAAGATTGGTGTCAATATCAATCAGATTGCGAAGAAGTATAACGAACACAATTATGTGGAACCAAGTGAAGAACTGCTCTGTAAATTGGATGAAGTTTATGGAATGATGAAACATACCATACGGATTATGAAAGGTGATCGCAATGTCGCTCATTATTAAGATGGATACCATTAAGACGGAAGAACATTTACGAAAGTCCATTCCCTATATTATGAATGAGAGGAAAACGGATGGATTGTGCTTTAGCAATGCAGGCATTACACCGGAGCAGATTCTGGATACCTTCTTTTTGACGAAGCAGATGCATTCCACGCACGGAACCAGACAGGGGTATCATTTTAAGTTTTCTTTTTCAAAGGATGAAACAATCGCACCGGAAGATGCTTTGAGTTTTGTCCGGGAGTGGGTAGAGGAATATTTGGGAGATCGTTATGATTATGCCTGCTCGGTTCATAAAGACCGTGACCATATGCACATGCATCTGGTATTCAATTCTGTGGCAAGAAATGGTGGAAAGTACCGGTATGAAAAAGGGGACTGGGAAAAAGTGATACGCCCGCTTACGAATCGTCTGGCTGAAAAATACCATACCGGATCATTAAAGGAGAAAGATCCGGCGCTGGATTATTCATCTGATTACGACAGGAAGCAAGGAACAATGACGGGTAAAGAACGAGTGGAGCAGGATATTGACCAGTGTATTTTGGAAAGCAGATCCTATGCAGATTTTAAGAAGCGTCTGGTGCGGGATTATGATTACCAACTACGGGAAGGAGTATCGAGAGAGCATGGTGTCTATCTTGCCCTGACACCGCCGGGGAGAGGAAAAGCTATTCGTACCTATCGTTTAAGTGAGGGCTATATGCCGGCAGACATTGACCGGCGCATTGCTTCAAAGACTGCCGACAGAGTTCCGGTGAAAAGGGAGACAGCAGAAAAGAGAAATACAAAACTTGACTGGGCAATGAGCAGAAATTATCAGTTTATCCCTTATAAAGAAATGTCGGAATATCAGAAGGCAATGGTACGGCAGGTGTTGGAAGCAAGGCGGTTGTATCAGCGAACCGGAACACCGCTGTATATCCATGAGCGAAGTGTCAGTATTCTTCGGAAAATGAAAAATGAGACAAAACAATGCGGTGTGTATGTAAAACAAAGGGAGACAAGAAAAGTGCAGAAAGAACTCATCAAAACGATGCAGCAGAGGAGGAAGAAACAGTTATGACAACAGAACAGATGGCATTAGTAAAGAAACTGATCCAAAAGCATGAGATTGAAGCAACGGATGCCGAGTGGACATTGATTTTTATGGGAGTCGGCTATGGATTGTCAGAACAGCAGATAGACAGTTATCTTGTGATGAATACTACTGACCTATTGGCAAAGCATGAAAAGATGCTCTGTATTCTTTTGGGGATGGATTCAGAAATGCAGGGAGCAGCCAATGAAATTCAAAATCCGGCAGAAAGAATGCAGTTTATGTTGGAAAATCATTTCCAAAGAAAGAAACCGGAGAGTGGTTATGAAAGTGTGATGCAGTATGTGATTGAGGACAGTGACCTGTCAGCAGCACAGATCGAACAGCTTCGGAAAGCGGTAGAAGCAGGAATGCCGGCAGAGGACATTTTAGAAATGGCAAAGAAGCGAAAGGATGTGATGGAGATACGACGATGTATCGAATTTTATGAAATGATGCAGCAAAGAGGCAAACAGGAAAATGTAAAGAAAAGCAGGAGGGCAAGAAAATGAGTGAAGAATTACAATCGTTAGTGCAGATCATAGAATTATATGGAAGAGGTCTGGAAGGTTTGGGAAAAGCCATACGCTTCTCGGCAAAGGGAGCCGAGAAAGGAGTGCAGATCGCACAGGTGAAAGCGTTACAGCATCGAATGAAACTTCATTATGCCAGTGAGGGAACCCACAACACTATGAAGTTATCCGATCTGGAGAAAATGACAGGCGGTCGTTATACCATCTTAAACATTCCTTTGGAGGATGAGAAAGAGCTGATCGCCTTTTATGACAGGTTAAAGAAGTTAAAAGTCTCTTTTTCTGAGTTGCCGGACTTAAATCTCGGAGACGGCTATACACAGATTGCCTACAATCCGGATGATGTGGAAAGTGTACGGCTGGTGATTGATTATTATAAAAAGAAGTTTCGGCAGGAAGCAAAAGAAATGGATCTGGATGAGTATTTTGGAACGGCAAGTCCGGGAGGACTGGAATATCTGGATGAACTTGCTGCCAAAGGATATGAGGGCAGGATGCACGAGGAGCAGTTGGAAGAGATTCAGGAAAGAATCAGGGATAAAGAATATCTTCCTATCAGCATCAATGTGGAATCACTTCTTCTGCGGGAAGAAAAGGATGCCTATCTGTTTCGCATTCCCCGTGGCAGACTGGGAGAAGATCTTTCGAGTGCCATACGGATCAAAAAATCCGACTGTATTCTTTTGGATGAGGGACAGACGGTGATTACCTGTTTGAAACGGGAGGGAGAACTATGGGGATATGCATTGGATCAAAGGAAAAACATCAATGAGAAAGAAAAAGTGAAACTGGATATTACAAAACTGGAAAAAGCATTTGCCCCGGTAGGCGATGACCGTGTGAAAATGATCGGGAAACTAAAGCCGGAGTATGCGGCAATCTTTCCATCTTTTCATGAGGGACAGGAGATTCCGGAAAAATCTTCTGTCCCTGATTTAGTTTCGGAGAAAACAGTGGAAAAAGTGCTGTCACTTGAAAAGATGAAAGAGCGATACCAAAGTTCGGAGTACATTCCGGTTACTTTTGATATGGAGACGCAGATGGTGGCAGAATCTCCGAATCTGTATATTGCCAATCTGCCGAAAGAACAGCAGGAATCAAAGGATTTTGTGCGGTGTATCTGCCTGGACAAGGAGACAACCAGCTTATCGGATGACGGAAAGCGGCTGTTCGCTTATTTGAAACGATCGGATATGTCAGAGATCACAGAACTGGATCCGAATGGAAAGGAGCTGCGAAAGTATGTAAAGAAAAACGAAGAGATTGCGACAGAATGCTTGAAACATCAGCGGGGCAGGTGGAATACAGACAGTCCATCTTTGGAAAAGAGGTTGCTGCAAAAATCTGTCAGCACTCCGAAGAACAAAAAATTGTAGAGGTGATTCTGGTGAAAAGACAAAAAGGGAAAAGCCGTGCAACCCATGTTGCCGGTGACATGAGAAAACGAAGACTGCAGAGTTTATTACGAGTGTGTGTGGCATTGTTGCTGCCCACACTCTATTTATTTTACGGTTTAAGTGGATTGTATATCTTAGATGTGGAAATGACGAAGCTGAAGGAACAGATTGTCTGGTGCCTGTTACATCCCCTGAAGATATATAACGATAAAAGTCTCAGTATGGTATTTGTCGGTGGACTTTTGTGGATGGTTTTAAGTTTCACGGCTTATAGCAGAAGTGACCATAACCGGATGCCGGGCAATGAATTTGGTTCTGCCAAGTGGGGCGAAGTGAGGGAGTTTAATGAAAAATATGCGACAAAGACAGTAGACGAGGAAGGCGGTTTGTCATCGGAAAATAAAGTGCTGTCACAGAATGTACGGTTTCGGTATGATTCCGATACTCTTCGCAACAACAATGTGTTTGTCGTTGGTGGAAGCGGTGCCGGTAAGACGGCTTTTTTCCTGACACCCAATTTATTGTCTCTGCATGACTGCAACATTTATACCGATCCAAAGGGAAGTCTTGTGGAAGAACTGGGAGCATGGCTGTCAGAGCAGAGAGATACCAGAGTATATACATTAAACCTGTGTGAAATGGAAAAAAGTATGCACTTTAATCCGTTTCTCTACATCCGCAGTAAAAGTGATGTGACAAAACTGGTAACGAATCTGATACAGAATACAAACTCCCCAAACATTAAAAATTCAAGTGCAGACCCATTTTGGGAGAAGGCGGAACGAATGTTTCTGGAGAGCCTTTTCCTCTATGTATGGATGGAATGTCCCAAGGGAGTATATAATCAGAAACGAGGGCGGGCGGAACTATTGCAGAAAAACTGGAAAACGATTTTATATCTGTTAGATGAGGCTCAGTTTGTGGATGCGGACACACCGCCGAAACTGGATCTGCGTATGGAAGAACTGGCAAAAAAGAAGCCGGATCATCCGGCGGTAAAAGCCTATCAGCGATACCGGGGAGGTCCGGATGAAACGATCCGTTCCGTTATTATGACCGTAAATGCCCGTATGCAGCCTTTCGATAATGAGGAACTGTTGGAAATCTTTTCATCCAATGACATTCCGTTGGATGAGTTTGGCACCGGAATTGACGGAGACAAGAAAACAAAAAGCAATCTGTTCATCATTATCCCGGATGACGATGATACCTTTAACTTCGTGCCGGGCATGGTTTATACCCTGCTTTTTCAGGAGTTGTACCGTCAGGCAAGATTCTTTGGCGGAAAGCTGCCGATGGATGTCGGTTTCTGGCTGGATGAAATGGCAAATATTAAGATGCCGAACAACTTTGATAAGATTCTTGCAACCTGTCGAAGCCGAGGTGTGTACTGTGTACCGATTTTACAGTCCATGGCACAGTTAAAAATACTTTTTGCGGATGGTGCATGGGAGGGAATCGTGGGAAACTGCGATACTTTTATCTATCTTGGCGGAAATGAGGCAAGTACCTACGAGTATGTGTCAAAGTTACTTGGTAAGTGGACGATTGATAAACGAACCAGTGGGGAAAGCAAAGGCTCCAGTGGCTCATACAGTCAGAACTATGATGTGCTTGGCAGAGAGTTGATGTTAGAGTATGAGCTGCGTCTTTTACCGGATGATGAATGTATTATCTTTGTGCGTGGGGAAAATCCGATCCGGGATAAAAAGTGGTTTCCGTGGGAGCATGAACAATACTTAGAAGCCAGAAAGTGTGGCACTTTTAATCCCAAAGAGCAGCAAGAAAAACAGGAAAAGCCAATGGAAGAGTGTGAATTTCTCGGCGAAGAATCACTAAATTATCTGAAACTGCAGAAAGACAAAAATGAAAATATCCGCTTGTATGAAATGGATGCTTTTTCGTTTATGATGATGGATCTGGATGAGATGGAAAAGAAGATTCATTCTACTCCGAATGATAAAAAGGGAAAGGCAGGAGAGCCGACCATCACTGCCGGTATGATACAGTCAGCTCTTCATGCCGAGAAAGAACGGGAGGAAGCGGAACGGAAAGCGTGGTTTGTAGAAAACTTTGATTCGCTGACGCTTCTTGACATCTATGCTTCCGAGTGGATCGGTGAGACACGAAGAAATGTGATAAGAGATCTGCTGCAGGCAGAGGCTCCGGAAGAAGTGATAAAGTCAATAATCCGCCCGGAGATAGAGGAAGGACAGGTGTTGCAGAAAAAGGCGATGTGGATGGAGATGGAAGGGATAGAAGCAATTGAAGAATGAGAGATTATGTGATATTCTTGCTTGAAAAAGGAGAAAATCATGAAGAAACAATTAGAATTAATCAATGAGTATTTGTATTATGGGAGAAAGCAGCGAAAACTAGATGAAAAGACGATCAGAGCATATCGTATTGATTTGGAACAATTTTCAGACTTTAGTGAACAGGAAGAGATTGTAATGTCAAGAGAGGTAATTCGACAATACATTTTACATTTGCATGACATTTACAAACAAAAGACTGTAAAGCGCAAGATTGCGAGTTTAAAGGCCTTTTATTCATATTTGGAGGAAGAAGAGATAATAGAAGATAGTCCAATGCGAAAAGTTCGAACGGAATTTCGTGAGGAGAAAGTTTTGCCTCGAACCATTCCTTATTCTACGTTAGAAATGCTGCTAAGTTATATGTATTCTCTGAAATTACAGGAAAACAATACGGAATGTAGAACAAAACTGTTAAATCGTGATATTGCAGTGGTTGAAACACTTTTTGCAACGGGGATACGTATTTCAGAATTATGCAATCTATCGCAAAAAAATATTGATTTGGAACAAGGTATATTCTGCATAAAAGGAAAGGGAAATAAGGAACGGTATCTTCAGATAGGAACCGTTCAGGTGTTAGAACAACTGCAAGAATACAAACGACAGTGGGAGATTGAGTTGAACCAAACAGAATTTTTCTTTCTTAATCGTTTTGGAGAGCGTTATTCTGAGCAGGCAGCTCGACGAATGGTAAAGCGGTATGCGGAGCTAGCAATGATTAATCTCCATGTTACGCCACATATGTTTCGACACGCATTTGCAACGTTACTTTTGGAGGAAGAAGTGGATATACGGTTTATACAAAAAATGCTGGGTCATGCGTCCATTACAACAACACAAATCTATGCGGAGGTGGCATCAAAAAAGCAGATGGAAATATTAAGAATGAAGCATCCGAGAAATCGTATGAATATATAATTT
>ENA-OPFT01001307-OPFT01001307.1-human-gut-metagenome-genome-assembly--contig:-NODE-1307-length-12625-cov-2.748290_pt1 | contig 12625 bp, 9 predicted proteins | sample MGYA00241714_ERZ501560 | MGnify/ENA primary metagenome ERZ501560 (study PRJEB25962, sample SAMEA2042392) | human gut metagenome | biome: human gut; feature: human-associated habitat; material: faeces...
CTAGCGAATCAATCCTTTGTTATTGCTATTCTTCCGAATTGCGAGTGCAAAGGTAGACTTTTTAAATGAAACATGCAAATATATTACCTGTTTTTTTTGAATTATTTCTCTTTGGTATTGCTTATTTGTTGATTGTCAGTCGTTTTTGTACTTTCGGAAAATTCTTTTTCTTTTATTCGTATATACCTTTGATAATAAGAGAGCATTAAACTGGTACAAGGTAGAGCAATAATCATTCCTACAATTCCCATTAACGCTCCCCAAACAGAGAGAGATAATAGGATGATGGCAGGATTCAGACCTGTAATTTTTCCCATAACCTTTGGTACAATTAGGCCATCTTGTATGATTTGCACGATACAGAATACCAAAAAAGCGCAAAATAATATCCACCAGAAATTCTCTCCTGTATCCGCTGCTTTCAGTAGTGCCAATAAGACGGTGGGGATGAAAGCGATGAGCTGAAGATAAGGTACCATATTGAGAAGTCCGATAAATAAACCGAAACCGATAGCTAATGGGAAGTCAATAATAAGGAAACCTATACTGAATAGAATTCCTACACAAAAGGCAACAAATGCCTGGCCGCGAAAATATTTGTTCATTCCATCTTGCACATCAGTAACAATGCGTATTGTCATTTCACGGTGTTTGATAGGAACCAGTTTAATCCATCCTCGCGCAATGGCTTCATAATCCAATAAAATAAAGAAGGTATAAAGCAGGATAATGAATGAGGTAAATACGCTGACCACAATATTGACGGATTGGGTCAACAAGGCCCATACTTGTGGAAGCACATTACGCATAGTATTTGCGAAGTTGTTTTCGTTCAGTGCTTCATGTATTTTCAGCATATCTATATGTTCTTTTATGAAATTGGCCACAGTGCCGGGAATAGCTGCTTGCTTGGAACCTTCGATAAAATATTCGGTAAGCAGTTCTTTCAGCTTGCCGAATTCTTCAATGATAGGTGGAACAAGTCCGATAAATGCTAGTGTGATAATGGATAATAATACTAATAAAACAACAAATATGGAGATAACCCGATTCTTCAGACGCAGTTTATGCTGGAAGAAAATAACCATCGGGTAGATAAGATAAGCAATAAGCCATGCCACGAAAAAGGGGAGTAGCACTCCGCTAAGCTGATTTACTAAGTATAGAATGCCGATAATGACAACCGCTGTCAATATTCCACGGATAAAACTGTCGAATGTTATTTTTTTCTGCAGCATAAAGCATATGTTATTTATTTTCAGTTTCTTCTTTCAAGGACTCCATATAGCAGGCTCGGCAAAGCGGTTCATAATCAGCCTTTTCTCCCAATAAAACCCGCTTGTCACTTTTGGTGATTCGATGAGTGGCATAGGCTAGATTTCCACATTTCACGCAAATGGCGTGAACTTTGGTTACTTCATCAGCGATAGCCAGCAGGGCAGGAATAGGACCAAAAGGAATTCTTTTAAAATCCATGTCCAATCCTGCTACAATGACTCGTATGCCATTGTCGGCCAACTGGTTGCAAACATCAACCAGGCCTTCATCAAAAAATTGAGCTTCGTCTATTCCCACTACGTCTTTGTCTGATGAGAAAAGTAGGATACTGGCAGAAGAATCGATGGGGGTGGATGCAATGGAATTACTGTCATGTGATACGACTTCTTCTTCTGAATAGCGTGTGTCCATGGCCGGTTTGAATATTTCAACCCGTTGACGGGCAAATTTCGCTCTTTTTAAACGGCGGATTAGTTCCTCGGTTTTACCTGAGAACATAGAACCGCATATTACTTCTATTCTTCCTCTTCTACGCGTTTCCTGAATGTGGTCTTCTGAAAAAACTACCATAATTTTGATGTAACAATATAGATTAATTTTAGGTACAAATGTACGATTTGTACCTCGAAAAAGGACTATTTTCACTCGGAAATTTATTAATAAAAGATATAATGTTAAACTAAAGTGCAACATCTGTTAAATAATGGAGGCAATTAACTTTATTCATTTAATTTCTTTCTACATTTGTTCCATTATAACAGAATGCAATTGTTTTATGGGAAAACTGTATGTCGTACCTACTCCTGTAGGAAATTTAGAGGATATGACTTTCCGTGCCATCCGTGTGTTGAAAGAGGCTGATTTGATATTGGCGGAAGACACGCGTACTTCGGGCATTCTTTTGAAACATTTTGAAATTAAGAACGCCATGCAGTCTCATCATAAGTTTAATGAGCATAAAACAGTGGAAGGTATTGTGAATCGTATCAAAGCAGGCGAAACTGTTGCTTTAATATCTGATGCTGGAACTCCTGGTATTTCTGATCCCGGATTTTTGATAGTGCGTGAGTGTGTGAAGAATGACATCGAAGTGCAATGTTTGCCTGGAGCTACTGCTTTTGTACCTGCGCTGGTGGCGTCGGGATTGCCTGATGAACGTTTCTGTTTTGAAGGATTCTTGCCACAAAAAAAAGGAAGAGTGACCCGTTTGACTTCTTTACAAGAAGAAAAACGGACGATGATATTTTATGAATCACCTTACCGTTTGGTGAAAACCTTAACTCAATTTGCCGAGTTTTTCGGTGCCGAAAGGCCTGTTTCCGTATGTCGTGAGATTTCAAAAATTCACGAAGAAAGTGTTCGGGGCACATTAACTGAAGTTATAGCGCATTTCACTCAAAACGAGCCGCGAGGTGAAATTGTAATTGTACTCAGTGGGAAAGAGGACTAAAAATGAATAAACTTAAAATGTAAAGCAAATGAAAAAACTAGTATTTTTATCGTTGTTATCTGTAGCTTTATTGACTTCATGTGGTAATGGAGCTCAGAAAGATGCCTTGAAGGCTCAAAATGATTCTTTGATGGTGGAACTGTCAAACAGAAATGCTGAATTGGACGATATCATGGGTGCTTTCAATGAAGTACAGGAAGGTTTTCGTCAGATAAATGAGGCTGAAAATCGTGTAGACTTACAGAGTGGTTCTATTCGTGAGAATAGTGCTGATAAGATAAAAGAAGATATTCGCTTCATCAGTGAAAAATTGCAGTCAAACCGTGAGCAGATTGCGAAACTGGAGAAGCAATTGAAGAATAGTCAGTATAATTCCGCTCAGTTGAAGAAAGCTGTAGCCAACCTGACGAAGGAGTTGGAAGCTAAACAGCAGCAGATTGAGACTCTGCAGGCTGAATTAGCTTCAAAAAATATTCGTATCGCTGAGCTGGATGATGCTGTAGCTGGTTTAAGCCAGAATGTAAGTGAACTGACCGCTGAAAATGAAGCGAAGGCTGCAACTGTAGCCAGCCAGGATAAAGCTTTGAATGCTGCCTGGTTTGTTTTTGGAACAAAATCTGAATTGAAAGACCAGAAAATTCTTGAAAAAGGTGATGTCCTGAAAAGTGCGGACTTTAATAAGGATTATTTTACTCAGATTGATATTCGTACTGATAAGGAAATCAAGTTGTATTCTAAACGTGCTGAATTGCTGACTACACATCCGGTAGGTTCATATGAACTAGTGAAAGATGCAAAAGGGCAACTGGCCTTGAAAATTACAAATCCTACTGAATTTTGGAGCGTATCACGTTATCTTGTTATTCAGGTGAAATAAGAGAATTTAAATTATTGTTTTGTGAAAGGGTTGTGCCGTGAGTGACGCAACCCTTTTTTAATCTGCTTTATGTTGTATGTATAGAAGTATATTTATTGATTTGGATGATACAGTATGGGCTTTTACTGAAAACGCTCGTGATACATTCCAAGATATGTATGATAAATATCATTTTGATCGTTATTTTCGTTCTTTTTCTCATTTTTATACCTTGTACAGTGGGAAGAATGAGGAGTTGTGGAATGAATATGGTGCTGGTAGGATTACAAAAGATGAGTTGAATGAGCAAAGATTTTCCTATCCATTGTTGCAGGTAGGAGTTACAGATAAAGCGTTGGTAAAAGCCTATTCGGATAATTTTTTTGATGATATAATTTACAAGAAGAAACTAATGCCTCATGTAAGAGAAGCTTTGGAATATTTGGCATCCAGTTATAATCTGTATATTTTGTCCAATGGATTCAGGGAATTGCAGGAACAGAAGATGCGTTCTGCCGGTGTGGAAGGGTATTTTAAGAAAATTGTTTTGTCAGAGGACATAGGAGTACATAAACCGTTTCCGGAGATTTTTTATTTTGCCATGTCGGCTACACAGTCCGAGCTACATACTTCTTTAATGATTGGAGATAACTGGAAGAATGATGTTGAAGGTGCGAAAAACGTAGGGATGGGAAATGTTTATTATAATATAAAAGGTGAGAGGGGCTTGCCTTTTAAACCTGGTTTTGATATGAGGGATTGGCAGGATATCGCTTCTTTCTTATGAAATTGAATGGAAGATGTTGATGGATAATTCTGTTGGCACAAACAATGTATTTGTATAAGGAGTGTCAGGTATTTGTTTCAAAGGGATGCTCCTGTGTATTGGAACATCCCTTGATAAGCATTTTTTTCTTTCAACTCCTTCCTTTAAAGATTATTTGAGAATTAGCGGAGTTGAATTTTTATTTAGTAACCTGGATTTTGTTGAGCTTTTAAAATAGGGTTAGCATTGGTTTCACTGACAGGTATTGGTAAAATCGCTCTAAAATAAGAACGGTCGAATACTTGTGATTCTTTATTTATAGAATAATGCCAACCTTTCTCATCTTCATTGGTATAACGTGTTATTGTTTCATTATTACGCATGGCGTCAAAGAAACGTTGTCCTTCACCTACTAATTCTTTACGACGTTCCAATAAGACTCTTTCTAGAGTAGCGGTAGACTCTGTAACTAATTGTTTTGTATCATCTGTACGGTTTTTAATAATTTCATTCAGATATTTAACTGTAGAAGCTTTGTCATTCAACTTAGCTGCAGCTTCTGCTGCATTTAAATACACTTCTGACAAACGAAGAATAGGTAAATTGTTTAATCGCATATCCCCTAAACTTCCCATTGGGAATTTATTGATAAAGATACGATTGTCTCCATAGGTCTTATACATATCGGTCGGTTTTCCACTGTCATCTGTTTTCAATTGTACCGGCAGAATCACATCCAAGCGAACATCACTTGGATCTTGAGCTAACATATCAACAAATGATTTTGTGCAAATAGCATCGGCATATCCATCTTCATGATATAAATATGCAATACCTTCACGGTCTGCCCAGTCATCAGAGCCGCTATTGACAAGTTCAAAAATCATTTCATTGATATGATTGGCGTTGTTTTTATCCCAAGCGTTTGCATATTGAGCCTTTGTCCATAGGCTATAAGGAGAATTTTCGATAATGTTTTTTGCTATATCTAAAGCCTCCTGGTTTTTACCCATGTATATATACACGCGTGTAAGTAGAGCTTTGGCAGCCCATTCGTCAATAAATCCTTGATTGTCTCCAGCTGATTTAGAAACATTTAAGGCTTTGGAGTCAATGGCTTCGGTTAAATCTTTTACAATTTGGGCATATACTTCGGCCACTGTATTACGTCCGGGAATAGCACTGGCATTCAAAGGATCTATCGGGGTGGTCACAATGGGTACTCCCATTGAAGCTCCATAATCAAAAGAATAAGGCATACCATATACTTTTACCAAATCAAAATGTACCAAGGCGCGAACAGATTTTGCCTGTGCATAGATGTTGTTCACATTTGCCTGATTCTTTTCGGCATCTGTTATTTTGTTATTTTCTACGGCTTCTATCAAACGGTTGGCACGGCGTAATACATTGTATTGTACATTCCACATGTTGGGAGCATCGTCAATGGTGTATTTCATTTCGTAACAACTGGAAGAGCGCATTCCTTGTGTACGTGCCTGCATGTCATCTCCCCGGACGTCACCATAGTAAAACATACGTGCGGCATAATACTGTGTATAGGTAGAGTTTCCCTGCAGACCATCATACATACCATACAAAGCGGTTTTTGCATCATTGTAATTTGTGATGGCAGAATTACTGGGAATACTATCTGATGGTGTCAGATCTAGCCAATCGTTTACACACGAAGTCAATGCAATGGTTGCCATCGTGAAAACTAGAGATTTATATATTTTTTTCATTTTGTTCTCTTTATTTTTTAGATTATATGTTGAATAAGATTTCTGGATAATGGAATTTTAATATCCTGTTTCTTATTCTGTATAAACTTTATAATTAATAAATTAGAATCCAACTTCTAAGCCAAATGTAATGGTTCTTAAAGCCGGTGTTTCAAATGTACATAGTCCATCAACGGGTGTTTCCGGATCAACATATAAACCATCTGATTTCCATGTCAACAGATTGTTTGCAGAAACGAAAGCCCTTAATTTGTTGATTCCCCACTTTTGAGATACTTTGGAAGGCATAGTGAAACCTAATGTGATATTTTTGATGCGCAAATGATCTGTAGACATCAACCAACGAGATGATGCGATATTAGTATTTCCATATGCAAACTGAGGTAATTTAGCATTATCGCCCGGTTTTTTCCAAGTGTCTTCTATTTTGTAATAAGCAGGTACGTTACCCAAATAATTATATGTACCTCCGTTAGATTGCAACCAAGTCGCATAGTCATAAGCATGGCCTCCTAATGAGTAGGTTAATGTCATATTGAAATCAATAAACTTCCAGCTTACAAAGTTTGTGAGACCACCCTGTACGGTAGGTTCAACTGATCCTATGATTGTTTTATTTGCTTGTGCGGAGTTGGTAGTTGTCTCTCTGCTTCCATCTTCTCCGTTTATATAATATAATTCTTTACCTGTTGCAGGATCAACTCCTGCATATTCATAAGCATAAATAGAATAGTATGGTTCCCCAATACGATGAATGGATACACCGCTAATCATTTCGTTCTGTTCACCATCCAACTTTGTTAATTTGTTTTTATTGTGGCTGATGTTGAATGTGGTAGTCCATGTCAAATTGTTGTTTTGAATATTCGTTGATTTGATTTCAAACTCAAATCCCCGGTTTCTCATTGAGCCTACATTCATCAATGTATTAGCAATACCACTCCCGTCAATAATGCCGGGTACAGCAGATATAGCTCTATCCATCAACAAGTCTTTAGTTTCACGATTGTACCATTCGAATGTTAAAGCCAGACGATTCCACAAAGTTAAGTCCAGACCTATATTTGTTGCATAGTTCTTTTCCCATTTCATATTAGGATTCTCGATACGATTTTCTGCAGAACCAGCTCCTTTATTATAATTGTATCCAAATCCGAAAACACCCAAATAACCATAATAATCAGATGGCTGTGTACCATTTACACCGTAAGAAGCACGTAACTTGGCATCAGTAATTACTTCTTTTATATTTTCCATGAAAGATTCACTGGTAATTCTCCACGAACCGGATACAGACCAAAAATCACCCCATCTGCTTTCTCTAGATAAACGTGAACTTCCGTCACGACGGAAACTGGCACTGAAATAATATTTATTTTCATAATCATAGTTCAAACGTCCTAGAAATGATGTCATACGATATCTTTGTACACTGCTGGATGCACGGGTATTACCTGCATTTTCTATTTCCGGCAGATAAGATGGATAGGTGTTTCCGTTAGCATATACATAATCATATTTGTAATCTTCTGTTTCAAAGCCAATTAAAGCGTCTAAAGTGTGCTTTTCTGCAATTACTTTGTTATATGTCAATTGAGTTTGGGTATTCAATTTCGCACGGTTTCCCATAACACGCTGGTAAACTCCATTAGAAGAACGTCCGTCATTTGAGCGGGGATCCCACCAAACACGTTCATTGTTTTGATTGAAATCATAACTGACTACCTCTTTTATGTTTAAGTTGTCCCAAATGTTCCATGTTGCAGAAAGAGAACCTAAAAAACGGTTTATTGTACTTCTGTTATAATTATAGGCTTCTGTTTGTATAGGATTGGCACCATTTAATGCCGGGAAGTTTGTGCTGAAAGAACCATCTTCATTATACGGATATGTAGAAGGAGAGGCAGTCATTGCATAGCACATGATGGGGCTGGCAAAACTGGTCCCTTCGTTGTTTACGTTTTGAGTGGAGTTGGTAAACATTGTGTTTGCCTCCAGTGTCAAACGATTGGCTTGATGAGTTACATTGGCACGTCCGGTAAAGCGTTCATAGCCGGAAACATTTGTAATACCTTCCTGTTTAGTATAAGCAAAGGAAGTATAAAAACGTGTTTTTTCGCTTCCTCCTTGTGCGCTTACTTCATAATTTTGGTGACTTCCGTTGCGGAATAAGACGTCTTTCCAGTCTGTATAACCCGACCATGGTCTTGCGGCGAAGTCTTCAATATTCTTATCTGCGAAGGCTTTTGCAGCTGCTTCGTCATTACCATTGTTTAATGCATAGTTTGCAAGTCCCAGATGTAGTATTTCACGTCTGTCTTCTCCATTTAAGATCGGACGGTAGTTAATGGCCATGTTGGAAAGTCCCCAATCTGCTCTTAAATTGATTTTTGTCTTGCCGGATGCCCCTTTTTTAGTTGTGATAACAATTACACCGTTGGCAGCACGAGAACCGTAAAGTGATGCAGCGGCGGCATCTTTTATCACGGTCATAGATTCGATATCGTTGCTGTTTAATGTAGCCATAAGGCTGTTACCTGAATCTGCGTATGAGAATTCACTAACATTGCCATTCAGCATAGGGACTCCGTCAATAACGTACAATGGCTCATTGCTGGCATTGATAGAACCCATACCACGAATACGTACAGAAGCGACAGCTCCGGGTTGTCCTGAAGTTGATGTAATTTGTACACCAGATACAGAACCCGCTAAACGATCCTGAACACTAACTGTAGGGATATCTTGTAATTTCTCTGTTGATACATTAGAGGCTGATCCTGTAAATGATGATTTTTTGAAATTACCATATCCTGTTACTACCACTTCTTCAAGCACTTCGGCATCCGACTTCAAAGTAATATTGACAGTCTGTTTTATAGCCACTTCTTGTGTAGCCATTCCGATAAAGGAAACTACCAAAGTCTTTGCAGAACTAAAATATACAAAAAAGCATCTAGTAATCAAAGTTTTAGCATTCTGTTTTCTTATAGATATACAATATCACGTCTATTATAACAAACTATAAATCAACTATATATTATAAAAAAGAAAAAAAGATGTTAAGGAACACACCAGCCAGTTACAAGAAAGAATATCCCTGGCTGAAAGAGGTGGATTCATTGGCGTTAGCAAATGTACAGATGCATCTGGAAAGCGCATTCCATAAGTTTTTTCGTGAACCATCTGCAGGATTTCCGCGTTTCAAATCAAAGAAGTCGTCAAGAAAATCTTATACAACAAACGTAGTGAATGGAAATATCTTTCTGGAAGGAAAATATTTGAAACTGCCTAAGATGACGGCTGTCAGAATAAAGCTTCACCGTCCGGTATCAGAAAAATGGAAACTGAAATCTGTGACAGTCAGCAGGGAGCCATCCGGAAAATATTTTGCCAGTCTTTTGTTTTGCTGTGAAAACCAAACAGCAGAAAAAAGACCGGCAGAAAAATTTATTGGGATCGATTTTGCGATGCAGGGAATGTGTGTGTTTTCTACCGGTAAAAGAGCTGAATATCCGATGTTCTATCGGAATACAGAGAAAAAGCTTGCACGGGAACAGAGAAAGCTGTCCAGATGTCAGAAAGGCAGTCAGAATTATAAGAAGCAGAAGAAAAGAGTTGCACTGTGCCATGAAAAGATCCGAAATCAGAGAAAAGACTTTCAGCATAAACTCAGTGCCAGTCTTGCTGAGAGCTTCGATGCAGTATGCGTGGAAGATCTGAATCTGAAAGGGATGGCAGGAGGACTTCATCTTGGAAAAGGTGTACATGATAATGGATATGGCCTGTTTCTGTCTATGCTGGAATATAAACTGGAGGAACGAGGAAAATATCTGATCAAAGTAGACCGTTATTTTGCATCCAGTAAGATTTGCAGTGTATGCGGAAAGAAAAAAGAAGAATTGTCTTTAGCTGATAGGATTTATTACTGTGAATGCGGTAACAGAATGGACCGCGATGCAAATGCAGCAGTTAATATCATGAATGAGGGAAAAAGAATCTTTGCAGAATGTGCATGACAGCACAATAAAAAGTCCGTAACCGGACTAATAAAAATCGCGGGGCACGCGAGGATAGCTTGTAGATACTTGGCTCAGTAGAGCCATTGAGCAAGAAGCCCCCACTTCAAAATCAGGGATTTAAGTGGTGGGAGCATGTCACAATGAAAGTTATGAATGTTGCAGTAGTAGGAGCAGGAATCTATGGAATTAACCATGTAAATGCATATACGTGGAATCCAAACACAAATTTAGTTGCAGTGTGTGATTTAAATAAAGGGATCACAGACCGCATTGCAGAACAATACAATGTAAAAACATACAATGACGTAAATGAAATGTTAGACAACGAAGAAATTGATGCTGTATCTATTGCAACACCAGATGCTTTCCACATGGACCCGGCATTAGCAGCGATCCGTCATGGAAAACCAATTCTGGTGGAGAAGCCATTAGCAACAACATCAGAAGATGCAAAGAAAATTTTAGCAGAAGCTGAAAAATACAATGTAAGAGTTGCAGTCGACTATCATAAGAGATGGGATCCAGCGGCGATCAATGTACGAAATGAACTTCAGAACGAAGAATCAGGAGCACCAATCCGTGGATATATGTGCATGGATGATATCATTGATGTTCCAACAGAATGGTTCAACTGGGCAGACAAATCAAGCCCTGTACATTTCTTAGGAACACATTGTTATGATCAGATTCGTTGGTATATGGGATGTGAAGTAGAAGAAGTATACGCAGTAGGAACAAAGAAAGTGTTAAAAGCAAGAGGAGTTGATACATACGACTCTATCCAGGCAACACTGAAAATGGAAAATGGATGCTACTGGACAGTAGAAAATTCTTGGATCTTACCAAAAGGATTCGCAAAAAATAATGATGGAAGAACACAGATCTTGTGCGAAAATGCAATGTTTAGGATCGACTCTCAGAATCGTGGAGTAGAAATCTATAACAATAGCAAATTACGCACACCAAACTCTTATTTCATCTTAAATAACTGTGGACGGCCAAGTGGATTTGGAATTGAACCAATTAACGATTTTATCTACTGTTTACAGAATGATCTTCCATTTATAGCTGATGGAAACGATGGATTACAGGCAGAATTGATCGCAGAAGCAGTTCATGAAAGTCTTGAAAAAGGTGTGGCAGTGAAATTAAAGAGAGATTAAGACTCTTTCGTCTATGGCCCTATGATAAAAAGAAAAGTCTGGAAAAGTATTAGAATTTTCCAGACTTTTCTTTTTTTAGTTCAAACGGATCGCAACAAGAGCTTTCTTAAATTGTACAGAAAACAAGATCGCTGTAAATGTTACTGCAATAAAATCAGCAACAGGTTCCGCCATATAAACAGCCATGGTTTGATCTGTTGTAAAAATATGAGGCATGATATAGATCAAAGGAATTAAAAGTACAAATTTTCTCATAACAGCAACAACAATAGAAGAAATTGCTTTTCCAAGAGAGTTAAATGCCATCTGGCAGGAAATCTGAATTCCAAACATAAACATAACTGCCATGTAAACACGAAGAGCCTTCTTTGTAAATATAACAAGAGCTGGATTTGAAGTAAAAATACCAGCAAACACTTGAGGGAATAACATGACGAGGCCCCATAAGATGATAGAGTAAGTCAAACTTGCCTTTAATAAGAGTAAGAAAGTACCCTTTACACGCTCCGTATTCTTTGCACCATAATTATAACTCATGATCGGCTGTGCACCCTGTCCAAGTCCCTGAAGAGGAAGCATCGCAAACTGCATGACACTCGTAAGGATCGTCATGGCACCAACAGCCACATCACCACCGTATTTTAGCAAAGAAGAGTTAAAACATACGGAGATGATACTTTCACTTGCCTGCATGATGAATAAAGAAAGTCCAAGAGCCAGACAAGGAAGGATCACAGGAGCTTTCAGTGTCAGGTTTTGTTTCTTGATACGAAGTGTCGATCTTGTCCCAAATAAGAAACTCAATACCCAGATGCAAGAACAAGCCTGAGATATGATTGTAGCCAGTGCGGCACCACGAACGCCCATATGGCATGCAAAGATAAAAATCGGATCTAAGATGATATTGATCACGGCTCCGATCAAAACAGAATACATTCCAGTTTTCGCAAATCCTTGCGCAGTGATAAATGCATTCATTCCAAGTGTTAACTGTACAAAAATCGTGCCAAGAGAATAAATATTCATATAACTGACTGCATATTCGATCGTATTCTCACTGGCTCCAAATGCCATCAAAAATGTACGGTTGCCAAAAAACATGATCAAAGTTAAGATCACAGAGATAATGATCTGCATCGTAAAACAATTTCCAAGAATATTTTCCGCAGAATCAAGATCTTTCTTCCCCATCAAAATCGAAGCACGAGGTGCACCACCATTTCCAACGAGAGCAGCAAATGCTGAAATGATCATGATCAGGGGCATGCAAACTCCAACTCCAGTTAAAGCCAAAGCACCGCTTCCTGGAATATGTCCGATATAAATGCGGTCAATAATGTTGTAA
>ENA-OPFT01001313-OPFT01001313.1-human-gut-metagenome-genome-assembly--contig:-NODE-1313-length-12590-cov-2.359633_pt1 | contig 12590 bp, 7 predicted proteins | sample MGYA00241714_ERZ501560 | MGnify/ENA primary metagenome ERZ501560 (study PRJEB25962, sample SAMEA2042392) | human gut metagenome | biome: human gut; feature: human-associated habitat; material: faeces...
TTTTTCTCACAATCAATGCTCCACCGAGCATTTCCTTATTGGAAATGTAGGCATTCATTACTCTTGAAATATCCTGTGTTTCCATTTACTCTTCATCCTTTTCAACTTCAGTATTAATCAAATCCTTCTTACTATAGTCTTGTCTTTCTACAGAATATATTATTATTTTTATCCCAAATTGTAATCATTCTATTTTGTTTACATATCATATAATCTTGTTTTAATCCGACTGTATTGGTCAGGTAGATCAGCACAAAACTGGTTATAAGTCCATGCAAGCCTGATCAGTTTATTCTGCAAAAAAATATCGGGAAATGTTAAAAAAATGAGGAGTATGCCATACGATTCGTACAACATACTCCAAAGAACCTAAGAAAAGTATCATCCTCTTTTTCTTTTATTCATAATCCTCGATTTTCCATTTATCATGCCAGTCAATATATACCATCTCACCGTCAAATCTTAGCGGTAGCCACACATAATCTGCAATTGAAGTGTTTCGGAAAGAATGCCCTTTCAGATAAGCTGCCATCTCTTTCATGGCATTATCTGAATGATGATTCGGATCAAAATGTTCACGAAACAGCCTGCCATACACCTCATACTCAAGATGCTGTAATTCGGGAAGCCACCGATCAGCACATGCAATATAAAGATCTTTTTTTCCTTCTACTTTAAAAACACATGAAATCTGGGAGTGAAAAGATGTATTGGAAGCATCCCCCACATGCGGGTTTCCAAGCACTGTAAACGGGCCATGCCAGGTATCTGCTACAGCTGCTTCTGATGGATTCGGAAAATAATCCGTTGTGCCGGAAGTAATCAGATAATGCTTCCCTTTTCTGCAGAAATGTGCAGTTGCCTCACGAACATCCGGAGGACACAAATGCGGAAAATGTGTACTGTAATATCCAGTGACACCGGTATAATCATCCGTAAGATCTGCACAAATGGTTTCTGAATGAACCCTTTCAAAATAATAATAAGCTTTCCCGTCAGGTGCCACAGCCAGATCAAAATCTCCTGCACTCATACCAAGGGGACGGAGCCCCTCCTTTACCATTTCATATGGACCGAGAATATTGTCAGCTGTCATTACCGTTTCCGTCTGTACCCCATCCTTATGCATAATCTTCATCCAGCATACATATTCTCCTGTCATCCTGTTGTAAATGATGTGGGGACGGTCCAGCATTACACTGGTAGGGCAAAGGGATGATTCCGGTTTATCCGGTTCCGGTTCTATGATCAGTCCTTTATCCTCCCAATTGTACAGATCCTTAGAAGCGTAACATCTCACACCCCATGTCCAGATATCATTGTCCCCTGTGGTTTTCTCTTTATTTTCACCATACCAGTAATAGGTTCCATCAATATAGATAACAGAACCGCCATGTGCATGGATCCGTTTTCCTTCTGTATCCAGCCAGATCTGGCCCGGATGAAATGCATCATACATTGCGCAACCTCTTTTCTTCAAATGCTTCTTTCTGTCCACTCGTAGCTTCCGCTGCCCACATCATATACCTGATTGTTCCAGTATACCGTGGCTGTTGTATTTGCCGGAATAGAAACCGACAGTTTTTCCTTGTCCCAGTATACAGAGATCTCTCCTGCCTCACACTCAAAGGTTCGTCTGCACCAGGACAGATGACTGTCCATATCCGGCCGGATCACGATATGGGAATAACCCGGGGTATCACTGTCAATTCCTGCAATATGCCGGCAGATCCAGTCATCCACACAGCCAAAGGCATAATGATTGAAGCTTACATACCTTCCTCCACGGGCTGCATCATCTGCATCCCAGGATTCCCAGATGGTTGTTGCGCCATGATTCACCTCATACAGCCAGGAAGGCCGTTTCTCCTGCCACAGGATCTGATGGGCGGTTTCTGTTTCTCCCAGATCACACAGCACATCCAGGATAAAGGGAGTAGCCAGAAATCCGGTGCCAATGCACCTGCCGCTTTTTTCAAGCAGACTTAAGAGCTTTTTCTTATAAGCATTGTATAGATCTTTAGGAACCAGACCAAAGGCAAAAGCCAGCACATAAGCTCCCATCAGGTCATCCGGCATCAGGTTCCTGCGCATCATTCCTTCCTGAATGGAGGTTTTCATCTTTGCTGCTATGGTTCCATAGTCCTTTGCTTTGTCCTTTTTCCCGAGGACTTGACAGATTTCCGTCATTTTCTTAATTGTGGCATAACCAAAAAACGGGGTGGTATAATAAGCGGTCTCCCTGCAGATTCCAAAAGGCTCCCCTGTATGGTCCTCTCTTCCCGGTACCAGCCACTCTCCAAAATGGAACCCCGTATTCCAGAGATACCGGTCATATTGTTCCGGTATAGCCAGGGTGCTGTGTTTTTCAGCAGTATGGATAATGTATTCACACCATTTCTCCATGGCCTCATAATTTTCTTTCAGTACCAGTCTGTCTCCTGTGACCTGATACATTTCATAGGGGATCCAGACAATGGCATCGCTCCATCCGGCAACACCGGATATTGTATCCTCTCCATATCTGGCAGATGCATCCTTCATCAGATTTTCATACAGCTTCATATATGGAGAAACGATCATAACCACGCCATCCCCTGCCTGATCAAGCCGGACAGAGTTCAGCCAGCTTTTCAGGAAAGGCGTGAGCTTTTCGTTTTTCAAAGCCGTTTTTGCATATATCAGCAAATCCCCAGTATATCCGCCTTTTTCCCTTGACGGGCAATCGGTGGGAACAGACATCATATTACTGTATTGTGACCACCGGACATTCTGATACAGGCGATTCAGCCGTGCATCTGAACATGCAAAGGTTCCGGCATTCTCCTTTGCCGTACTTAAAAGAACGGCTGTGAAATCCTCTTTACGGACATCTTCTATGCCTGTAACACGGATATAACGGAATCCATGGAAAGTAAACAATGCTTCATGCACAAAGGGTTCTCCTGCTGGAATCACAATGTCCTTCTGAGGAGCAAACATCGTGTCGATATAATTTCCCTTTTCATCAAGGATCTCAAAATAATCCAGGGAAACTGTCTGTCCTTTTGGAACATCGATCCTGATCCTTGCCCTTCCGGCCAGAACCTGCCCAAAATCCACGATGGTCTCTCCCGCAGGGGAGGTAAATACTTCCACCGCAGGAATCTCCCTTATTGGAAGGATCGGCTCCATAGGCTGTACATGCAGAAAATCATAACCGTAGTCTTTTATCATAACCGGCTTTTTTTCACCGGAAGCAAGGGTAAGATCCTGCTTTTCTCCCTGATAAAGATCTGAGTAGACAATGAAATCCGTCCTGCAGGTTTCACTTCCATCCGATAAGATCATTTCAGATGTCCCATCCTCATAAGTCAGCTCCATCTGAATGACGACAGACGGTTCTTTGTGTCTGTCTTGCATCACAGGCCCTGCCTGGCTGCTGAAATACCAGCCATCCCCCACATACATCTGAAGTACATTCCTGCCTTCTGTAAGAAGCTCCTTTACATCATAAACCTGATAATATAAGCATTTTCCATATGGAGTAAACTCCGGTGCAAATTCCCTCTGATCCGGCCGCTTTTTGTTCACGGTAAGTCTGTACACACCATGAGCAGATGCATAGATTCTGGCACTTTTTACCCGTTTTTCAAGCAGGAACTCCTTTTCAAAAAGAACCGGCGGATAACTGTTTCCGAAATTTTGTCCACATGCATTCTTTCTCTCAAATGAGCACTCGATCCATTTTGCTTTCCAGTCTGCCTGACGAAAAAAGGCTGTCTCGAACACCGCCTTTGCAGATGCACTTTGTCCATGGGAATCCCATACCGTCACAGTCCACTGATATCTCGTTTCAGAAGAGAGAGGGGATCCTTTATACTCAATAAAGGACTGTTCCCGTGAGAATACTTCACCTGTATCCCACAAGAAATCTTCTCCTCTTTTCACAATAATCCTGTACTTTTCCTGTATGACATTGGGTCTGCTGCTGCATATTTTCCATGAGAAACAAGGAGTTTTATCGATCACAGGCTGCTCCATATGCAGGGTTTTCAGATCATATAGCTTCATACCATTTTCTCCTTCATCAGTTCATCCCAGAATGCCACGGCACGGTCCGTCCATCCTTCTGCCTCTGTCTCAGTTCCCAGGCCAAATCCATGGCCTCCGGTCTTCGGATGCTCATACCTGCTGGAAACGCCCAGTTCCTCCAGCCTATCCGCAAACTCTCCCGTATTCCATATCGGAACGACATCGTCGTCTTCCGCCTGGATCATAAAAACAGGCGGATAATCCTGATCTGCCATTTCGTCTATATTATAGGGTCTGCATATCTCCTCAGAATAGCCGGTTCCAAAATATCCTGCAAGCATGATCTGCTGAAGCTGTGCCGGAAGCGGATGGATGGTTCTCCATACGGAGATCAATGGATAGTCCAGCATGAGGATTTCTGCAGCCGGATATCCGTATTTCGCATATCCCAGTCCCTTTAACCCCCAGCAGGCAGCCAGATGTCCCCCTGCTGAAAAGCCTCCTACGGCATAATGTCTTGCGTCAATATCAAACTGATCTTCATGGTCTTTCAGAAACCTGTATGCAGCCGACAGATCTTCCATGGGTTTTGGAAACAGTGGCTCTTTCCCGGCCACACGATAGTTCAGGCAGAACACTGGCATTCCCATTTCACTTAATCTTGCTGCCACCGGAAAGGCTTCCCCCAGGGAACACACAGCTCCATAGCCACCTCCGGCAGCAAGGATCACAAACCTTTTCTGTCTATTTCTTTCGCCTCTTGGCGGAAAATAGATCAATTTCACATGTTCCTTTTCCGGACACTTGGCAATCTCCGCCTCACCATAAACGTCAAACAGGAGCTCTTTCCCATCCCCCCCGTTCTCAATGATACAGTTCAGGCCATATGCCATATCCTTTGCACTCCATGTGGGTGTCTTATCCTGAATATCACGAAGGGTGCGGCTCTCATCCGACAGATGTTCCGTTCCGTCCTCTGCCGTATTATAGATCAGATAATGTGCGATTTTCTTTAATACTCTATCATTTTTTATTTCTTTTACCGTTGTATCAACTGTGATCATTATCTCAGTCCTTTCTCACGCAGTTCTTTTTGGATTTCTGCTATTCCATTCTTCTCAAGGTCAATTTTAGAAAAACAGAATGCTGCCAGCAGATATAATACTGCCGGGTATACACTTGCCAGCAGACGGATCATAAGAATAGCACTGTCCGGCTGTGTCACTGCAACATCTGCCTGGCTGCTGATATAACCGCTTGCCGCCATCATGACACCGGAAATGCCCGCTGCAAGGCCAATGCCGATTTTTCCTCCCATGGTTGCAGCAGAGGAGATCGTACCGTCCATGGGCTTTCCGGTTTTGTAAAGTGCATAATCACAGATTTCCCCTGTCATCGGAATCAGGGCTACCGTAAATGGGATCACCGCCACACTTCCGATGGTTTTTCCAACCATGAATATAGCAAGATTGTTGTTTGCAAATAAGATGATCAGATGGCTGATTGCTGCAGTTACCATCCCAAATACCACGCAGTTTCGCTTGCCCACACGGTTGATCATCGGCACTGCAAACGGGAGCAGGAATACCATCAGCATGCCCGGAAGGTTGATGATCGTCGCAACCCCCACATCCTGAAATACATATTTTGCGTAATAATTTGCAACAGGAGCTGCGGAAAGATTATAAAGGATGGTTCCAATGGCAAGATAGATAAAGTATTTGTTTTTGATCAGTGCCTTAATGGATTCTTTCACTGTCTGGTTTTCCTTTAGCTGATCTTTGGAATTCTCTGTTACCGTCTCTCTTGTGCACAAAACACCGATCACACAGGCCAGCACTGCCATCACTGCAAAAACAAGCGTTGCCGTTGTATAAGCTTCCTGGCTTTCATTCATCGCAGAAAGGATCTTTGGCACCACCAATCCGATCATAAGTACCGGGATGAGGGATCCATAAGCAGAAAATACCCCAAGGACACCTCTTTGTCTGGAATCTGATGTCAATAAGTTGTTCAGTGTTCCACAGGCTACCGAAACCATGGTGCCAAAGAATGGATTTGCAAGGAAATAACATCCGGCGCAAAACGCAACCTTGCCGGTATAAGACAGGTTTCCCGGGCAGTTAAAGAGCAGCATGATGGAAACGGCAATGCCGATCCCTCCTGCCAGTACCCACGGCCTTGCTTTGCCAAGTCTTGTATGTGTGCGGTCAATGATCATTCCCATGATAATGTCCGTGACACCATCTGTGATTTTGGTGATCATCAGGATCATTGCCACAGCCCCCATGGAGATTCCCACTGCATCTGTGTAATAGAGATTGATATAATTCGGCACATATCCGGTTGCCACGGCACTTACCATGGCACAAAACAGAATCCCGATCTTCTGGTTGGCTCCAAGCCTGTTCTCTGCTGCTGTATTCTTTTGCTTCTTCTGTTTAAACATGTTATCCTCCTTATGCCCGGATGTCTCTTAACTCTCCGATTGCTTTGTCGAAATTTTCTGTTGGATTGCGGAACAATGCCGCACGGGTTTTTGAATCATTCAGGCATTTATTCATTGCTTCCTGATCTTTACGGTTTGTTCCATAATAGATCTCCGGCACATATTTTTTCAGTATCTCAACGGCTCTTTCATCTGCAAACAATCTTTCATATGGTGTGTCGGCAGAATATAACGCCCGATAGTCCTTATCTGTCCGGATATGGAAGTCATAGCTTCCTGCTTCCAGAATCTTTGATTCCTGTTCCGGCAGGATCACCTCTGCCTCACATCCAAATGGAATCTCGATGTAGAAAGAAAGGCTTCCATCGTCTTCAATACGCCAGTTAGAAACATATTTTCCGCTTACGCTGTCATAGCTACATTCCATATGTCCCAGACGTATTTCCGGACAGGGCGCGATCCTTGCCTTTTTAAAGCCCGGTGCCGTAGGAACGATTCCTGCCGCATAACGGTAAAGAAATTCCACAACGCTTCCATAAGAATAATGGTTCAGGCTGTTCATTTGTGTTCCGCTTATGGTTCCGTCAGGAAGCACGCTGTTCCAGCGCTCCCAGATCGTAGTCGCCCCCAGGTTTACTGCGTACAGCCATCCCGGAAATCCTTCATATAAAAGCAGGTCATAGGCCTTATCGACCATACCGTTTTCTGCAAGCACACAGTTCATCATGGTGGAGCCCACAAATCCCCCCTTCAGCCTGTTCAGGTCCTGCTTCATCCTGTTTTTCAGTCCGTCGATAACTTTTTGTTTATCTTTATAAATACCGAATTTCAGTGCCACAAGATATCCGGTCTGGGTATCCACTGCCAGTCGTCCGGAAGATGTAAAGTATTCACTCAAAATCGCTTCTTTGATATCCTCTGCCCTGTCCGCATATTCAGATGCTTCCGCAAGCCCAAGTGCCTCGGCAGCATCTGCCACATATCTTGTGGATGCCCAGTAATACATGGAACACACATAGCCGTTATCCGTCCTGCCAAAGGTACTCTGCTCCGTGGCTCCGTCCAGTGCCAGCCAGTCACCAAACTGGAATCCGAAATCATACAGATTTTTCTTTCCCCTGCTGCAGTCCTGCCGGTAAACGTAATCCACCCAGTCCTTCATCAAAGGATAATTGGCTGCCAGTTCTTCCTTACTTCCATAATAATCATACAGCATCTTTGGCATAAATGCAGCCACATCACTCCAGATACCGGCTGTCAGGCCCGGAAAGGCATTTGGCAGGTAAATTGCCGCGCCGCCATGATTCCGTTTCTGGTCAGAGCGTAAATCCCGAAGGAATTTATGGTAAAACGCCCTTGTATCCATGTGATAGCCTGCCGTTGTGCAGAATACCTGTGCGTCTCCTGTCCAGCCCAGACGTTCATCCCGCTGCGGGCAGTCTGTGGGCATGTCCACAAAATTGGATTTTAATCCCCACAGAGAGTTTGAAAAGAGCTGATTGATCTTAGGATTTCCCGTTTTTATGAATCCGATCTGATCCATCTCAGAATAAATTGCCCTTCCTTCAAAGCAGGAGGCATCCACCTGTTCAAGCCCACTGACTTTCACATAACGGAAACCGAAGAATGTAAAACGCGGCTTGATTTCTCTTGGTACGCCATCCGATACATAAGTAAATCTGGATTCTGCGTGACGGTAATTCTCATGATAGAAGTTTCCTTCCTGCAGGATTTCCCCAAATTCCAGGGCCATGGTAATTCCCTGGGGAATCGGCTGCGTACATACCACATGCCCGGCGAAGTTCTGCCCGAAATCCAGCACGGTTTCCCCTGCCGGAGTATGGATCACTTCCTTTACAGGCAAATGCTCCATATCATGCAAAGCCGGTGAGTATCTTGCACACAGCTTTCCCGGTGCCTCTATCAGAATCGGTTCTTTCCACGTTTCTGCCTGCCAGTTTCCATAATCCTGGATTTCTCCATTATAGATGTCCGACAAAGTGGTAAAGCTTTTGCGATACTGCCAGCTTTCATCTGTACAGATTGTTTCCGTGGTACCATCTGTATACCAGATATGCAGCTCTGCGATCAATGCAAGGGGACGTTCATAATGTGTCGGCTCTCCCAGCCCAAAATGTCCGCGGTACCATCCGTCGCCCAGAAGAACCATCCATTCATTTTCCGTATCCAGCAGTTCTGTCACATCATAGGTACAATACTGGTAATGCTCCTCATAATCATTGATAAATGGCGCCAGCAGATCATTTCCGACCTTTTTTCCTCCCAGATAAGTTTCAAAAATACCAAGACCACAGATATATAACCTGGCAGATTTTACCTCTTTTGTGATAGAAAAGTCTCTTCTGAATTCCGGATGTGTATCTTCTCTCCGGACTCCAATCCACTTTGCCGTCCACGGCTCTTCCAGCTTTGCTGTCTCAAAGTACAGGACTTCACTTTTACTCTCTTCCCCCGCGTCACTATGTACCGTAATCTGATAATAATAGCGGGTATACGGTCTCATGGAAAACTCCAGCACCGTACCCAAAGAATCCAGGCCGCCTTCCTTTTCCCAGATAACCTCAGACATTTTTTCATCCTTGGCCACCTGAATTTTTGCCTGAGTCTGTTTCTTTCCTTTATTGTTTCTGACTTTCCATGAGCAAAGCAAATGTTCAAAATCAAAGCCCATGGGATGATCCAATCCATTTATTTTTACTGCATAAATTTCCATTTTATCCTCCAATCTGTTTTCTCTCAAATCAACCCTTCACCGCGCCCATCGTAATCCCCTTTGCAAAGAATTTCTGGAAAAACGGATATACGAGAAGTATCGGAATGATCGCTACCACTGCAATGGCAAGCCTCATTGTTGCTGTAGGCAGATGTCCTATATCTGCTCCAGCCAGCAAAGAAGAATTATTTGCGAGAAAATTTACGTTGTTATTCATTTCATTCAAAAGCTGCTGCATACTGTATAATTTACTGTCTGTAATGTAATATAATCCATTATTCCAGTCATTCCAGTAAGATACAGCAGACATCAGTCCCACCGTTGCAAGGATCGGTTTGGAAAGAGGAAGCATCAGTTTTCTGTAGATAAAAAACGGACCTGCGCCATCCATTTCCATTGCCTCTGACAATTCCGGCGGGATGGAACTTTGGAAATAATTTTTAACCAGCATCACGGTAAAACCGTTCAGCAGAAGATTTGGGATGATCAATCCCCATATGGTGTTCTTTAGATGGAAGTAGTTATTATAGATCATATACTGTGGAACAATTCCACCGTTGAAAAGCATCGTGATCAGGATCAAAAGAAAAACTGTTTTTCCTCCCGGCAGGTTTTTCTGTGAAAGCCCATATGCCAGCATGGAAACAATGATCAGGGATCCTGCTGTTCCGACAACCGTTACCACAATCGTAACCCCATATGCTCTTCCAATCTGCATCCATTGATTTAAAATATATTCATATGCTTCAAAACTGATCTTTTCCGGGAAAAACTGATACCCATTTGCCACTGCATAACCGGAATCAGAAAATGAAGCTGCAATCAGGAGCCAGAATGGCACAATGACACATATGGAAAAAATGATCAGTACAATATGCGCTAATGCCTGCATACCTTTTTCCTGTTTTGATAAAATTCCACCCATTCCATTTACCTCCTAAAAAATAGCATCTTCTCTGCTGACCTTACGGATCAGTGCATTAGCGGCAACCACCAGGATAAAACCGATAATAGCCTGCAAAAAGCCTGCTGCCGCAGACATACCAGGGTTATTCTGATTCATCAGGGCATTGTAAACATATGTATCAATTGTCTGCGTGACCGGATAAAGGATACCGGAATTTTTCGGAACCTGGTAAAACAATCCAAAATCTGAGTAAAACATCTTACTGATGCTGATAATGAACATCGTGATTACCGTTGGCTTCAAACAGGGCAGCGTGATCTTTGTGATCTGCTGCCATCTGGATGCACCGTCAACTCTTGCACTTTCATACAGGTCGTTGCTGATCCCAACAATTGCCGATAAGTAAATGATCATGCTGAATCCGACGTTTTTCCAGAGATTGATCAATATCAATATAAATGGCCAGTATTTCTGTTCCTGATAAAAATTAATCGTCTGAAGACCAAGTGGTTTCAGGATGCTATTGTTGATAAATCCGGTTTCTCCGCTTAAAAACGCATATACAAGATAGCTGACAACTACCCAGCTCATCAGATATGGGAGCAAAATAACAGTCTGGTAAAAACGATTTGCTATCTTGGAACGGATCTCATTCAGTAAAATCGCAACTGCGATCGCACACACCGTTCCTACGACAATAAAACAGATGTTATATAAAATCGTATTTCTGACCATCGTTCCAAATTGACCGGAGGCAAACAAAAACTTAAAATTGTCAAATCCACACCATGGACTTCTAAATATTCCCAGGCGGTAATTGATTTTCCGGAATGCCATTGTGATTCCTGCCATGGGGAGATAGTTATTAATAATAAAATATACGATCCCCGGGAGCATCATCAAATAATACGGCAGCATCCGCTTCAGCTGTATTTTCTTTTTTGTTTTCACTTTTCCCATGTTCATATCTCTCCTGTTCATATCCTTTTCCAACAGGTATTTATTGTACTTCTATTTTGAAAGAAGCCATGCGCTATGCACGGCTTCTTCCATAAGTTTACACACTTATTTTCCAGCAAGATATGCGTCCAGCTGTTCCTGCTTTTCCGCAATAATATCATCGATACCTGCCGCTTTCATTGCAGCAATAAATTCATCATAGTATTGTTCTACATCTACACTTCCGGTTTCTAACGCAGGTGCATACTGCTGATAAACCGATGCAAGTGCCGCGATCTTAGTTTCTGATTCCGGAGATGGACTGTAAATCATTCCTACAGCCTGTGATTTATTCGCCATAGCCTCCTCTGAATACGCATCATTTTCTGCCTGGGATTGACCGGCGCTCCAGGTATATATTTTTCTGGTATCACCGTAAAGTCCTAACGTATTATAATAACCGCTGCTTGTTGCATCGATTCCTTCCGGGAAACCAATAAGATTCGTTTCTTCATCCAACATCACATAATGTTTTCCTTCGATTCCCCATTGGATCAGGTTTGCAATACTCGAATCCTGATACATATAATCAAGAAAACGCATCGCTGCTTCCGGTTCTTCAGCAGTCAACGGAACAACCCAGCCGCCCATTGTCTGGGTATTCTGATAAACTTCACTCAAACGAATCATGTATTCTGTATCATCTGCCTGTACCGGCGCACTTGCCATAAAATAACCGGCGCTTACTCCTGAATTTACCAGATCCTCGACGGAAGAATCTGTTGTCGCTGCATCAGGATATACATATCCCTCCAGATTCCATACACGCATATGATCGATATAATCTTTATATTCTTCCGACTCCATAACATTTACAACTGTTGTGCTGTCCGTACTCATCAGTCCGCCTGTATAATTCGTATTTCCCATAGCGTCTACCATACCAACATAGCTGAAACTTGCGCTGGAGCCAACCTGTCCGCAGGGATACATCTCCGGATGATTTTCCTTAATGTCTGAAAAAAGTTCCCCAAGTTCATCTAATGTATAGATCTTTTGTGGTTCATACTGCCAGTCCGTTTCATCCACGTATTCTTTCTTTACAACAAATCCGCCACCCATACCTGTTACATTGGGAATCTGAAGTATAGACCAGATTTCTCCATCAACGGTGTTATTACTTGCGAACGTCCATCCTTCTTCTGTCATTTGCTGAATATACGGTGCGTTTTCTGCAATCAGATCCGTAAGCGGATCAATCAGTCCCTGATTCACATACCCGTTCAGATCCTGGAGCAGCGGAAACATCAGGTCAAAGCGTTCTCCGGTACCAAGCCATGTTGTGAACTGTGACATCGCATCATATACAGAAACAGGCTTCAGTTCCACCTCTACCCCAATTTCCTTTGTGGTCCGCTCATTCAGAGCGTCCTGCACCATCATGAGATCCGCCGGAGTTGTACCAAGGGTAAGATAGGTAACGACAATATGGTCCACGTCTCCCTCCCATTCCTGCGCGTTCACTGTCACACCAGATAACATTCCTG
>ENA-OPFT01001318-OPFT01001318.1-human-gut-metagenome-genome-assembly--contig:-NODE-1318-length-12556-cov-2.276458_pt1 | contig 12556 bp, 10 predicted proteins | sample MGYA00241714_ERZ501560 | MGnify/ENA primary metagenome ERZ501560 (study PRJEB25962, sample SAMEA2042392) | human gut metagenome | biome: human gut; feature: human-associated habitat; material: faeces...
ATGTGGCAGGAACGGTGTACAAGTGTAAAGACCTTTCCCGCACCTACCAGCCTGTTGTTCTTCCTTCCTTCGAGGAAGTGAAAGAGGACAAAATGGCCTATGCCAGAAGCTTTGCCATCCAGTATCAGAACACAGACCCATTCACAGCAGCCACCATGGCAGAGTCCTACGGAAACAAAGGCTATGTGATCCAGAATCCTCCAGCTCTTCCCCTTACCCAGGATGAGATGGACGATGTGTACGACCTTCCCTATACCGGGCAGTATCACCCCATGTACGAGAAGGACGGCGGCATTCCTGCATTGGAGGAGATCAAATTCAGCCTCACCAGCAACCGGGGCTGTTTTGGAAGCTGCAGCTTCTGCGCCCTCACCTTCCATCAGGGAAGGATCCTGCAGACCAGAAGCCATGAATCCATTCTCAAAGAAGCGTTTCATATGACCCAGGATAAGGATTTCAAGGGTTATATTCATGATGTAGGCGGACCTACCGCAGATTTCCGCCAGCCATCCTGTCAGAAACAGCTGACCAAGGGCGTGTGCAAGAACCGGCACTGTCTTTTCCCAACGCCCTGCAAGAATCTGACCGCAGACCATAAGGATTACGTTTCCCTGCTTCGGAAGCTCCGTGCTGTTCCTAAAGTAAAGAAAGTATTCGTCCGTTCCGGCGTGCGTTTTGACTACGTTCTTGCAGATCCGGACAAGACCTTTCTCAATGAGCTTGCACGGTATCACGTAAGCGGACAGCTTCGCGTGGCACCGGAGCATGTTTCTGACCAGGTTCTGAAATACATGGGCAAGCCTTCCCATGAGGTTTACCAGAAGTTCCTGAAGGAATTTGACAAGGCTACCAAAAGCGCCGGGCTGCAGCAGTTTGCAGTTCCCTATTTTATGTCCTCTCATCCTGGCTGTACCATGAAGGAGGCGGTAAAGCTGGCAGAATATGTGCGGGATCTTGGATTTACCCCGGAACAGGTACAGGATTTTTATCCCACCCCGTCCACCTTGTCCACTTGCATGTATTACACCGGAATCCATCCCCTTACCGGGGAGAAGGTTTACGTGCCTAAGAACGCCCATGAGAAATCCATTCAGCGTGCCCTTATGCAGTATAAGAATCCTGCCAACCGGGAGCTGGTTCTGGAGGGATTGAAGATTGCAGGGCGCATGGACCTGGTAGGCTATGGAGAGAAGTGCCTGATCCGTCCAATCAGAGAGGGACATGAGAAAGCATCCGGTGAGAAATCCCGTTTCGGGCACCAGCAGGGACATGTCTCTTCCGGCAGAAAGAAAACCATCCGTAATAACCACACAAGAAAAAAGCAGAAATAGGAGTGTTTTCATGAAATTAATGCAGACAAACAAAGGAGAATTCGGGTATCTGAAGCGTGAGCGGAAGCGCAGGATCATCATTGCTGCCATTTTGCTTGGCGTACCCTTATTTATTTTTATCAGCATGTGGATCTACCTTGGCACAAGGAACACCATCTGGACCATCATTGCCCTGGTGGGCTCCCTTCCCGGCTGCAAGGCTGTGGTAGACGTGATCATGGTCATGCTTGCCAAGCCTGTGAACCCTGCTGTATACAAGAAGATCCATGCCCATCAGGGAGACCTTGTGATGGCATATGAGATGTACATGACTTTCTACGAGAAGAAATGTGCCATCGACGCCATCGCCGTGTGCGGCAATACAGTGGTGGGCTACACCAGCGATCCCAAGGCTGACACAGGTTTTATGGCAGAAGAGGCCCAGAAGCTTGTGCGCAAGAACGGCTACAAGGTAGATGTGAAGATCCTTAGCGAGCTCCGGCCGTTTCTGGAGCGCCTGGATTCCATGAACGCCCACAAGGATTCCTTAGAAGAAGGGCTTAAATTCACCCCGGATCCCAGATATCCGGACTTTACAAGAGATGATATGGTAAAACATGTGATCCTGAATCTTTGCATTTAAAGGGGACTCCCATGAAAGAATTTATCATTAACGAAAACGAAGCGGGACAGCGTTTTGACAAGTATCTTGGGAAGCTTCTTCGGGAAGCGCCCAAAAGCTTTTTTTACAAAATGCTCCGCAAGAAGAACATCACCTTAAACGGAGGGAAAGCCACAGGCAATGAGAAGCTTTCTTCCGGCGACCATGTGAAGCTGTTCCTTTCCGATGAAACCTTTGAAAAATTTTCCGGCAGTGAGGAAAAGGTGGCAAGGGCGCACCAGAAGCTTGAGATTGTATACGAGGACGAAAATGTGCTTCTCATCAACAAGCCTGCAGGCATGCTTTCCCAGCCTGCGGATGATAAGGAGCCGTCCATGGTGGAATACCTCACCGGATATCTCTTAGAGGAGGGAGCTGTGACAGAAGCTTCCCTTCACACCTTCCGCCCGTCCGTGTGCAACCGCCTGGACCGAAATACCAGCGGAATTGTGGCAGCGGGCAAAACCCTTGCCGGGCTGCAGGAGCTCTCTGGCCTTTTCCACGACAGAAGCCTTCACAAGTTTTACCGCTGTCTGGTAAAGGGCGTCATAAAAAACGAAAAATATATCAAAGGTTATTTGCATAAAGACGAAAAATGTAATAAAGTAACAGTACAGGAAAAAGAAACCCCTGGAGCACTTCCCATTGAGACCAGATACCGTCCCCTTGGGGATAACGGAAGCGTCACCCTTCTTGAGGTGGAGCTGATCACAGGACGGACCCATCAGATCAGGGCCCACCTTTCTGGAACCGGCCACCCTCTTGTGGGAGATTACAAGTACGGCTCCCGCGCCTTTAACGAGGAGTACCGTAAGAAATATGGCCTGAAATCCCAGCTGCTCCATGCATACAGACTGGAGATCCCGGAAATTCCCGGGCGGCTTTCCTATCTGTCCGGCAGAGAATTTACAGCACCTTTGCCCCGGCAGTTTCAAAATATCCTGAAAGAGGAACACGTAGAGGAGAATAAATCATATGAAAATCTGGCATGAAGTATGGGACTATGTAAAAATGATCATCATTGTAGTGGCAGTGGTCCTGGTGGTCAACAATGTGGTACTGATCAACGCGAAAATTCCTTCTGAGTCCATGGAGAAAACAATTATGACCGGAGACCGTATTTTCGGCTTCCGTCTTGCTTACGGAATCAACCTGGATCTGTTCGGACATGAGATTTCCAAGAAGACCAAAGATCCGGAACGTTTTGACATTGTAATATTCAAGTATCCGGATGACGAGAGCCAGCTTTTCATTAAGCGTGTGATCGGTCTTCCGGGAGAAACCGTTGAGATCAAGGACGGAAAGGTGTACATCGACGGATCTGAGACGCCTCTTGATGACTCCTTTATCCCGGAGAAAATGCGAGGCAGCTACGGACCCTATACTGTTCCCGACAACTGCTATTTTATGCTGGGAGACAACCGAAACAACTCCAAGGATTCCCGTTTCTGGACCAACACCTTCGTGCGGTTTGACCAGATCGTGGGAAAAGCGATTGTAAGATATTATCCGTCTATCAAGCTTCTTGGCTACGAGGAGCCGTAACCATGGCCACATGGAACAGCCGAGGCCTCCGGGGTTCTACCCTGGAGGACCTGGTAAACAGAACCAACGAACAATACAGGGAAAAGGGACTTGCCCTTGTGCAGAAGATCCCGACCCCCATCACTCCGGTACGCATGGACAAGGACAGCCGTCACATTACCCTGGCCTACTTTGACCAGCGAAGTACCGTTGACTACATAGGTGCAGTACAGGGAATTCCTGTCTGCTTTGACGCAAAAGAATGCAGCGCCCAGACGTTTCCTCTGGCAAATATCCACCCCCATCAGGTGAAATTTATGGAGGACTTTGAAAAACAGAACGGCGTGGCATTTTTTCTTATATTTTTCAGCTATTTAAATGAATTCTACTATCTGACCTTCCGGGAGCTGATGGGCTTCTGGAAAAGGATGGAAGAGGGCGGGCGAAAGAGTTTCCGGAAGGAAGAACTGACCGAAGAATTTTATCTGCCGAAAAAGGGCGGGGTGCTGGTGCCTTATCTGGAGGGGATTAAGCTGGATCTGGAGAGACGATAATGCCAATAAAGTTACCGGGCAGATCGTGAACAGTAACATCGGCGTTACTGTTCATAGGTAACATCGGCACGACCTGCCGGTAACGGGACGAAACAATATCTTGACATTCTCACTTGATTCTACTATAATCAACATTGATTTTGTATTATCGTGGTAGCGTAGTAAAGTGTCTATAGATTAACAAACTACGAAAACATCGGGAACTGACAATCGATTTTCCCTGTTATCCACCACAAAAGAAAACAAAGAAGAACTGTGGCATTATCGCAGTTACAACTAAGAAACAACATGGAGGAATATGATATGCAGAGGATTTTTCATACGCCGGAAGGAGTACGGGACATTTACAGTCAGGAATGCAGCCGAAAGCGCAGGCTTCAGGAGAAGCTTCACCACGTATTCCATCAGTATGGATTTGAAGATATAGAGACTCCCACCTTTGAATATTTCGAAGTATTCAGCAAGGAAGTGGGAACCATTCCCTCCAGGGATCTTTATAAATTTTTTGACAGAGAGGGCAATACCCTGGTGCTTCGCCCGGACTTCACCCCGTCCGTATCCAGAGCCTGTGCCACCTATTTTAACCCGGAGAAGGAAGTGGTAAGCCTTTGCTACACAGGCAACACCTTCATCAACAATTCCAGCTTCCGCGGCAGACTCAAAGAGACCACACAGATGGGCGTGGAACGCATGGGAGATGATTCCCCGGAGGCAGATGCAGAGATTCTCGCCATGACTGTAGAGTGCCTTCTGACTGCTGGTCTGACAGAATTCCAGGTAAGCGTAGGCCAAGTAGATTACTATAAGGCCATTTTTGCCCAGACCGGAATGAGCCAGGAAGAGGAAGAAGAGCTTCGGGAACTGATTTCCCAGAAGAATTATTTCGGCGTGGAAGAGCTTGTTAAGAGCAAGAAGATGGACAAATCCCTTGCGAAGGTTCTTTCCCAGCTTCCTCAGATGTTCGGTTCCGCAGAGGTTCTTGAGAAGGCCAAAGCCCTGACCGATAACCCGCAGGCTTTAAAGGCAGTGGCACGCTTAGAAGAAATTTATGAGCTTCTTAAGGTTTATGGTTATGAGAAGTATATTACCTTTGATTTTGCCATGCTCAGCAAATATCATTATTATACCGGAATTATTTTCCAGGCTTACACCTACGGCACAGGAGAGCCTCTGATCAAGGGAGGCCGCTACAACCAGCTGATGAAGCATTTCGGTAAGCCGGCAGCTTCCATTGGATTTGCCATTGTGGTAGACAACCTTCTTATGGCACTTTCCAGACAGAAGCTGGAAATGGAAGACCCGGATGACGTGACCGTGATCACTTACCGCAAGGAGAACCGGATCCAGGCAATCAAGGAAGCCAAAGAACTTCGCGCCCAGGGCAAGAACGTAGCCCTTCGCCCGGAGAAAGTAACGAAGGTATGTGAGGTGGAATTATGAGATATCTGACTTTTGCCCTTACCAAGGGAAGACTTGCAGACAAGACCCTTGCTCTGCTGGAAAAAACAGGAATCACCTGTGAGGAGATGAAAGACAAAGACTCCCGTAAACTGATCTTTGTAAACGAAGAACTGAAAATGCGTTTTTTCCTTGCAAAGGGACCGGATGTGCCCACCTATGTGGAATACGGCGCAGCGGATATTGGAATCGTAGGCAAGGATACCATATTAGAAGAGGGACGGAAGCTTTATGAGGTGATGGACCTTGGCTTTGGTGCCTGCCGCATGTGCGTGTGCGGACCGGAGAGCGCAAAGCCCCTTCTTGCATCCAACCAGCTCATCCGCGTGGCAACCAAGTATCCAAATATTGCCAAGGATTATTTCTATAACAAAAAGCACCAGACGGTTGAGATCATTAAACTGAACGGTTCCATTGAGCTTGCTCCTATTGTAGGGCTTTCCGAGGTGATCGTGGACATTGTGGAGACCGGAAGCACCCTTCGTGAGAACGGCCTGAAGGTTCTGGAGGAGGTTTGCCCTCTTTCTGCCAGAATGGTAGTGAACCAGGTAAGCATGAAAATGGAAAACGAGCGGATCAGCAAGCTGATCGAAGAGCTGAGAGAAGTGATTTAAAGAAAAAAGTCGCAAGCCAGCGATATGATCATATTGGAAAGTCAGTTACAGACAGAAAGAGAGACGAAGTAAAATGCGTACAGTAAGATTAACAAAGGAATCTACAAAAGATATTCTGGAAAATCTGTTAAAAAGAAGCCCAAACAATTATGGCAAATTTGAAGCAGCTGTTGCAGACATTCTTGCCAATGTGAAGGAAAAAGGAGACGAAGCCCTGTTCTCCTATACAAAGGAATTTGATAAGGTAGAGGTTACCGCAGACACCATCCGTGTAACCGAAGCGGAAATCCAGGAGGCCTATGAGGCAGTGGACGCTTCCTTACTGGAAGTCATCCGCAAGGCTCTTGTAAACATCCGCAGCTACCACGAGAAACAGCGCCAGAACAGCTGGTTTACAAGCACAGAGAACGGCACCATGCTGGGCCAGAAGGTAACTCCTCTGAACCATGTGGGCGTTTATGTACCGGGAGGAAAGGCAGTATATCCTTCATCAGTTCTCATGAACATCATGCCTGCAAAGGTTGCAGGAGTTAAGAATATATACATGACTACTCCATGTGACAGTGAGGGAAAGGTATATCCTACAACTCTTGTAGCTGCAAATGAAGCAGGTGCCACCAAGATCTTCAAGGCAGGCGGTGCCCAGGCAATAGCAGCACTGGCATATGGTACAGAGTCGATTCCTAAGGTTGATAAGATCGTAGGTCCCGGAAATATATTCGTTGCCCTTGCCAAGAGAGCCGTATACGGACATGTAAGCATCGACTCCATAGCAGGCCCGTCAGAGGTAATGGTACTTGCGGATGAAACTGCCAATCCAAGATATGTGGCTGCGGATCTTCTGTCACAGGCTGAGCATGACGAGATGGCGTCAGCAATCCTTGTTACCACATCAAGGAAGCTGGCAGATGAGGTTTCCGTATGGGTTGACAAGTTTATTGATTCCCTGTCCCGTAAGGAGATCATGAGAAAGTCAATAGATACCTACGGATACATCCTTCTTGCAGACAATCTTAAAGACGCCATTGACGCAGTAAACGATATTGCTTCCGAGCACTTAGAGATAGTGACAACCAATCCGTTTGAGGTTATGACTAAGATAAAGAATGCGGGAGCCATATTTATCGGTGAATATTCATCAGAGCCTCTTGGAGATTACTTCGCAGGTCCTAACCATGTACTTCCTACAAACGGAACAGCTAAGTTCTTCTCACCGCTTTCAGTAGATGATTTCATCAAGAAGTCTTCAATAATCTACTACTCAAAGGAAGCTCTTGAGGCAGTACATGAGGATATCGAGACATTTGCCAAGTCTGAGAAGCTTACTGCCCATGCCAACTCTATTGCAGTAAGATTTGACGGTAAATAAGGTTATTTTTGTGGCAAAAATCAAAGTAAGTAAAGAATTATTTGATATATATTGATTACTTTGCTATAATTATGTGCGGTTATACAGATTGTAAACCCGCACTTTTAAATAAAAAATATTAAGGAGATAAGGATAATGGCTGACAGAGCAGTGAAATGTACCAGAAAGACCAGCGAAACAGACATCAGTCTTGAACTGAACCTGGACGGAAGCGGTAATTCAAAGATAAACACAGGTATCGGATTTTTTGATCATATGCTTACCAGTTTTGCAAAACACGGATTCTTTGATCTTAATCTGACTGTAAAGGGTGATCTCTATGTGGACTGCCATCATACAATAGAAGATACGGGGATCGTGCTTGGCAAGGCCATCAAGGGTGCCCTGGGAGATAAGAAGTCAATTAAGCGTTTCGGTAATTTCTTTCTTCCTATGGATGAAACATTGGTCATGTGTGCCATAGATCTGTCCGGCAGACCTTATCTTGTATACGATCTTAATCTCTCCACTGAGAGAGTGGGATATTTTGATACGCAGATGGTTAAGGAGTTCTTCTATGCGGTATCCTATGCTGCTGAGATGAATATTAACCTTAAACAATTTTCAGGAGAGAACGACCATCATATTATAGAAGCGGCATTTAAGGCATTTGCCAAGGCTCTTGATGAAGCAACCTCAATAGACGAGAGACTTAAGGGAAAGCTGCTTTCAACAAAGGGTTCGTTATAACATTAAAGAGGAAGCACCATTAAGATTTAAATGAAAGATTTTGATGGGCTGATGTTCTGATCTGAGGAGTGATAATATGAACAACGTAAAGGTTATCCCATGTCTCGATCTTAATGATCCGGTGGGCATGGCAAAATACTACAATGACGCAGGTGCGGACGAGGTTGCTTTCTTCGACAGTAAGGCAACAAAAGAAGGAAGAGAGGCGGATATAGCCACCATAAGAGATATCTGCAAGAATATAGATATTCCACTTCTTGCCTGCGGCGGAATTAAAACTATAAATGATGTGAAGCGGGTTCTCTATGCGGGAGCCTCAAAGGTGTGTATAAAATCGGCAGCTCTGAACAATCCTGCACTTGTAACAGAGGCGGCGGACAGCTTCGGTTCAGGAAGGATAATCGTCACCATAGATCTTACAGAGTGCGATGATCCTGTGGCATATGCCAAGAAATTAAAGAGCCTTGGAGCCGGAGAACTGCTGCTCCTCCATAATAATGAGGTGCCGGATTATGTGAATATAGTTAAGGAGATACGGGAACTGGTTGGCCTTCCTGTTATAGTGTCCTCTTATTCCACAGAGGGCAGTGAGGTAGCTTCTCTTCTTGATGAAACAGAAGCGGAGTCAGTATCATTGTATAATCTGTCAAGGATGGATATAATGCAGATAAAGCAGGATTGCAGGAAAGAAAATATTCCTGTTACCGTATTTGAGTCAACAATTTCATTTGACGAGTTTAAGTTAAATTCAGACGGACTTATACCATGCATCGTCCAGGAGTACAAGACCGGTGAGGTTCTTATGCTGGCATACATGAATAAGGAGTCCTTTAACAGGACCATCGAAACCGGTAAGATGTGCTACTTCAGCAGAAGCAGACAGGAACTGTGGACCAAGGGAGAGACATCGGGACATTTCCAATATGTTAAGTCTCTGGATCTTGACTGTGACAAGGATACTATACTTGCCAGAGTATCACAGATTGGTGCAGCCTGCCATACCGGAAGCCATAACTGCTTCTTTACAAATCTTGTTAAAAAGCAGTATGATGATACAAACCCTCTTAAGGTATTCGAGGATGAGTACGAGTATATTGAGGATAAACAGAAAAATCCTGAGAGAGGTTCATATGTGAACTATCTTCTGGACAAGGGTACGGACAAGATCTTAAAGAAGCTTGGTGAGGCTGTGACCGAGGTGCTTGTGGCAGCCAAGAACTCTGATACAGAGGAAACAAAATATGAAATATCTGATCTCCTTTATCACCTTATGGTGCTCATGGTTGAACAGGGCATCACCTGGGATGATATAACCAAGGAGTTATCAGATAGAAGATAAAAAGGAAATTCAAAAATCAAATGGACGGTTGTTCATAGGAAAGTGTCAACTGACACATGAAAAAAGGAAAGCACGCCATCACTTTATGAGCCGTGCCAATAGTTGGAGGAAAATGTAATGAAATATTACGGCGTAAATGAATTAAGAAAAATGTTTTTGGAGTTTTTTGAGAGCAAGGGACATCTTAAGATGAACAGCTTTTCACTTATTCCACATAATGACAACAGCTTACTTCTCATCAATTCAGGAATGGCACCACTTAAGCCATACTTCACCGGGCAGGAGATACCACCAAGAAGACGTGTTACCACATGCCAGAAGTGTATCAGAACAGGTGATATCGAGAATGTAGGTAAGACAGCAAGACATGGTACATTCTTTGAAATGCTGGGTAATTTCTCATTTGGCGATTATTTCAAGACCGAGGCTATACACTGGACATGGGAGTTCCTTACAGATGTTGTGGGACTTGATCCTGACAGACTGTATCCATCAGTATACCAGGACGATGATGAAGCTTTCGATATCTGGAACAAACAGATAGGCATAGATTCATCAAGGATATTCAGATTTGGCAAGGAAGACAACTTCTGGGAGCATGGTGCAGGTCCTTGTGGTCCATGTTCAGAGGTTTACTACGACAGAGGCGAGAAGTACGGATGTGGCAAGCCCGGCTGTACCGTAGGCTGTGACTGTGACAGATACATGGAGGTATGGAACAATGTATTTACACAGTTCAACAATGACGGACACAACAACTATACAGAGCTTGAGCAGAAGAATATAGATACAGGTATGGGTCTTGAGAGACTGGCAGTAGTTGTACAGGATGTAGATTCCATATTTGACGTTGATACTATCAAGGCATTAAGAGATAAGGTATGTGATATGGCTCATGTGACATATCTTGAGGATCCCAAGAAGGATGTTTCCATCCGTCTTATTACAGATCACATCAGATCCGTTACATTCATGACATCTGACGGTATTGTACCTTCAAACGAGGGAAGAGGCTATGTATTAAGGAGACTCTTAAGACGTGCTGCAAGACACGGAAGACTTCTGGGAATAGAGGGTCAGTTTCTTACAGAACTGGCAAATACAGTTATTGAGGTTTCGCAGGACGCATATCCTGAACTTGGAGAGAAGAAGGAATATATCTTCAACAAGATCAGAAAGGAAGAGGAAAGCTTCAATAAGACTATAGATACAGGTCTTGCTATCCTCAAGAAATATACAGAGGAGCTTAAGGCTACCGGCAAGACAGTTCTTAATGGTGAGGATGCTTTCAAGCTCTATGACACATATGGATTCCCTCTTGACCTCACAAAGGAGATCATTGAGGATGACGGTTTCACAGTAGACGAAGAGAAGTTCACAGAGTGCATGAACATCCAGCGTGAGACTGCAAGAAAAGCACGTAAGGTTTCGACATATATGGGTGCTGACGCTACCATATATGAGGAGCTTCCGGTAGATATGACTTCAACATTTACAGGCTATGACAAGCTTGAGGATGATTCGAAGATCGATGCACTTACAACAGATATCACAGAAGGTGACAAGAAGAAATCTGCTATAGTTGATACAATATCTGAGGGTATGCAGGCTTCTGTTATCCTTTCTGAAACTCCGTTTTATGCTACCATGGGTGGTCAGATCGGAGATACAGGTATAATAAAGACAGAAAACGGTACATTTGTAGTTCAGGATACAGTTAAGGTTGTAGGCGGTAAGATCGCCCATATAGGATATGTTGAGTCAGGCGAGCTCAATGTAGGTGATCCTGCGCACCTTTTGGTTGACGCAGAAAGAAGAGCTCTTATATGTAACAACCACTCAGCAACACACCTTCTCCAGAAGGCACTCAAGATGGTTCTCGGAGATCACGTTGAGCAGGCAGGCTCTCTTGTTGAGCCGGGAAGACTTCGTTTCGACTTCTCTCATGATCAGGCTATGACAAAGGAAGAAATAGCTGAGGTTGAGGACATTGTAAATAATGAGATTGAAGCAGCAATAGATGTAGAGACCAATATCATGACTCTTGATGAGGCTAAAAAGACAGGGGCAATGGCTCTCTTCGGCGAGAAGTACGGAGACTCAGTAAGAGTTGTATCCATAGGTAACTTCTCAAGGGAACTCTGTGGTGGTACTCATGTTAAGAACACATCAGATATCGGAACCTTCAAGATTGTATCAGAAGCCGGTGTCGCTGCAGGAACAAGAAGAATAGAAGCACTTACATCAAAAGGAGCCATAGATTACTACAAGAAAGCTGAGAGCGACCTTATTGCCGCAGCAAAGGCAGCCAAGACAGACATGTCAGGTGTTGCAGCAAGGATAGACCAGCTTCTCCAGGAGATAAAGACCTTAAATGCTGAGAACAAGAAGCTTAAGGACAAGATGGCAAAGGATTCTGTAGGTGACGTTATGAGCAACGTGGTTGAGCATAACGGAGTTAAGATCCTTCCTGTTAATATTCCTGGTACAGATATGAACTCACTGAGAAATCTTGGTGACGAGTTCAAATCAAAGCTTGGATGTTCGGTTATCGTTCTGGCTTCAGAGCTTGATGGCAAGGTAAATCTTATTGCCATGGCAACAGATGACGCTGTTAAGGCAGGTGCCCATGCAGGCAATATCATCAAGCAGATCGCAGCTATCGTAGGCGGCGGCGGTGGTGGACGTCCAAACATGGCACAGGCAGGCGGTAAGAAGCCTGAGGGCATTAACGAGGCCTTAGCCAAGGCTGTAGAGGTGGTAAAAGAACAGCTTTAAGCCACGGATTATCGACATTTCATATAATTTACTACATTTTAATAAATTTTTGTTGACGAATGGATAAATTATGCTATAATACAACATGTGCTTAAAAAACCCAAACAGTTGTTTTTTTGTTGCACAATATACAACTGGAGGGAGGTCAGGTGAGAGATGTCAAACGTAATAGTTAAAGAAAACGAAACATTAGATAGCGCTCTTCGCAGATTCAAGAGAA
>ENA-OPFT01001321-OPFT01001321.1-human-gut-metagenome-genome-assembly--contig:-NODE-1321-length-12544-cov-2.218432_pt1 | contig 12544 bp, 9 predicted proteins | sample MGYA00241714_ERZ501560 | MGnify/ENA primary metagenome ERZ501560 (study PRJEB25962, sample SAMEA2042392) | human gut metagenome | biome: human gut; feature: human-associated habitat; material: faeces...
ACGTTCCGGAACCACGATCGCATCCTGCCTGATCAGCGGATTTGACCGTAAGTTTGCAGTGAAGTATTCTTTTATAATGTCTATTCCTGCAATACTTGGAGCCTGTATCCTGGAGCTTCCGGATCTTGCCGGCGCCAAGCTGTCAGGCGGGGAGATATTTAACTACATAGTAGGAATGATAGTTGCCGGAGTGGTTGGATTCGTGTGCATAAAATTTATGCTCCGGGTTGTTAAAACTAATAAATTTAAGGGATTTTCAATATATTGTCTGTGTGCCGGACTGATCTCCATAGTGTGCTACATGGTTTTATAAGATGTATTGAAGTGTGAGGATGGTTTAAGATGGCTACAAATACTAAGAAGACGTCCGGACGTAACTCCGGTGCTTCCAAAAGCAAAAAAAATACTAAAAGCACCGCAAAGGGCAGGAAAAATACATCTGCCAGGGGAAGGCAGGTGAGAAATGAACAGGAGCAGGCAGTAAGGCTTGAGGTTATACTTATCTGCGTTCTTGCATTTGCAGTATTTCTCTTTATAGCAAATTTCGGCAAATGCGGTACCTTTGGAAATGCAATTTCGGGATTTTTCTTCGGGCTTATAGGTTCGGTGGAATATTTCTTCCCTGTCTATATGTTCTTTTCAGCAGCATTCATTGTGTCAAATCGTTTTGACAGAAGGATATTAAAGAAGATAATTTATGTTGGCGTTCTGCTCTGCATGTTCTCAATGCTCTGTCAGATGTTATCTGCCAGTGATTTTGAATCTGTAAAGAGCATATACATGGATGGATATAAGAACCATAAGGGCGGAGGTTTGATAGCCGGTCTGGTATTCTTCCTTTTAAGGACTGTTATCGGTATACCTGGAACCATCATTGTCATGGTTGTGGTAACAGCTATCATGTTCATGCTGTTGTGTGAGATATCCATCGAAGGAATGGCAAGGGATATTAAGAACAGCATATCAGTGCATTTCTCCGATGAAAAGAAGAGTGAAAGAAGCACCCAGAGAAAGAAACGCAGAAGAGAACAGATAGATGAGTTCGGACTTTTAGATGATGATATGGATGATCTTGAGGAAACAGGCAGAAACAAAGGACCGAGAGTTGATATGAATAATATCAATGTGTTCGATTCAACCCGAAAAACTCCTTCCAGGAAGGGTAAGACAGATAGTCCTCACGATGTCCATGAGGTAAAGGACAAGCCAAGGGATTTCTTTGATATAGATCCTGATGATAACGGTATCGAGCGTATTAACATGCATGACGAGACTGAACAGGACAGGGCGGAAGCACCTAAGCCAAGAAATCGCAGAACGAAGGCAGGAACAGTATCAAAGACAGCGGAAGCTGCACAGAAAATTGCTTCAGGAACAGGAAATCTTTATCCGGACATTTCAGGAGCCGGTGTTACAGGTGCTGCCGGTGCAGGAGTACTGCAGCCTAATACTTCAGGCGTGGGCATTGGTATGTCTAAACCTAAGACTACAGATTTTGGCACAGCAGGTAAGGCAACCATAGATATGGGAGAAGATGTACTGGCTGGTGCGGTAAACGGCAATCTTCATCCTGAGACCATCAGTGATTACAGTCCGGAGCATGACTCGGCATTTGAGTCAGTTACCGGTGGCAGTGGAGCTGACGCAGCTAAGGATTCAAAGCCGGCTGTCAGGAAAAATGAGAGCACGGCTCCACAGAAGAGTTACACCGAGGGTGGCAGATATACTCTGCCGGACGCGTCACTTCTTACAAAGGCTGAGAAGCAGAACAATACCAACAGGGACGCTTATGTAAGGGAGACAGCCATTAAACTCAAAAACACTCTTGAAAACTTTGGTGTAAATGTAACCATAACGAATTACAGCTGCGGTCCGGCAGTAACAAGATTTGAAATGCAGCCGGAGCAGGGAGTCAAGGTCAGCAAGATACTTAATCTTGCCGATGATATCAAGCTTAATCTTGCTGCTGCCGATATAAGGATAGAAGCTCCTATACCGGGAAAGGCTGCTATAGGAATAGAGGTTCCTAACAAGGAGATATCCGTTGTTACATTCAGGGAATTAGTTGAGTCAGAGAACTTTAAGAAGGCGAAATCCAAGATATCATTTGCAGTGGGAATGGATATAAGCGGACAGGTTATCACCACAGATATTGCCAAAATGCCACATCTTCTCATTGCAGGCTCCACAGGATCAGGTAAGTCTGTATGTATAAATACACTTATAATGAGTATTCTCTTTAAGGCAAGGCCAGAGGAGGTCAAGCTTATAATGGTAGATCCTAAGATGGTTGAGCTCACCTGTTATAACGGAATACCACATCTTCTTATACCGGTTGTGACAGATCCTAAGAAAGCTGCCGGAGCTCTTAACTGGGCAGTTGAGGAGATGACAAGGCGATATCAGTTATTTGCAGATACAGGAGTGAGAAATCTCACAGGCTATAATGAGAAGGTTGCCGACGCACTGGCATCCGGAGGTGTTGATCCTGAGAAGCTCACGAAGCTTCCGCAGATCGTTGTTATCGTAGACGAGCTGGCTGACCTTATGATGGTTGCCCACGGTGAGGTGGAGGATGCCATAGTAAGACTTTCACAGCTTGCCAGAGCGGCGGGAATACACCTTGTAATAGCTACCCAGAGACCATCTGTGGATGTAATCACCGGTCTTATAAAGGCTAATGTTCCGTCAAGAATAGCATTTGCAGTGTCATCAGGTGTGGACTCAAGAACCATCCTTGACATGAATGGTGCCGAGAAGCTTCTTGGTAAGGGAGATATGCTGTTTTACCCTACAGGCTTCCCTAAGCCTGTGCGAGTCCAGGGTGCCTTCATATCAGATGATGAGGTGGCAAGAGTTGTGGATTACCTTAAGAAGTCCAATGGCGTGGGTACATACGATGAATCCGTATCAAATTCCATTGCCAGCGGTTCAGATGGATCGTTAAACGGCGCAGGTTCCGGTGGAAATGACAGGGATGAGTACTTCATTGAAGCAGGGAAGTTCATAATAGACAAAGAAAAAGCTTCTATAGGAATGTTACAGAGGGCATTTAAGATTGGCTTTAACAGGGCTGCAAGGATAATGGATCAGCTTGCGGACGCAGGAGTTGTGGGCCCTGAAGAGGGCACAAAGGCAAGGAAGATATTAATGTCTGAGGAACAATTTGAACAGTACATAGATGAGTATTATTAAAATACACTAATAAGGACTGTTACTAAAAAACAGATTACAGAAGATGTTATTTAGAAATATTAAATATACATATATAAAAAATGACAAAGGAGACAAATGTATGTTAAACGATATCGAAATCGCTCAGCAGGCTCACATGGCAAATATTAAGGATGTGGCTGCGTCAATAGGAATTGCCGAGGACGACATAGAAATGTATGGAAAGTACAAGGCAAAGCTTTCAAGTGAACTTATTAAGAAGGTTTCAGACAATGATGATGGAAAGCTTATACTTGTAACAGCCATCAACCCGACCCCTGCAGGAGAGGGAAAGACAACAGTTACAGTTGGTCTAGGTGAGGCCATGGCAAAGCTTGGAAAGAAGTCTCTCATAGCATTAAGAGAACCATCCCTAGGACCTTGCTTCGGCATTAAGGGTGGAGCAGCCGGCGGCGGATATGCCCAGGTTGTACCTATGGAGGATCTTAACCTTCATTTCACAGGTGATTTTCATGCCATAACATCAGCAAATAATCTCCTTGCAGCAATGATGGACAACCATATACATCAGGGAAACGAGCTTAGGATAGACGTGAATCGTATAGTGTTCAAGAGATGTATGGACATGAACGACAGATCACTCCGCCATACAATAGTAGGTCTCGGAAAGCGTGTGGATGGTGTGCCTCGTGAAGACGGCTTCGTTATAACAGTTGCCTCAGAAATAATGGCCATCCTTTGTCTTGCAAAGGACTTTAGGGATCTTCAGGACAGACTTGGCAGAATCATAGTTGCATACAATTACGACAATGAGCCTGTAACTGCCGCTGACTTAAAGGCAGTTGGAGCAATGTCAGCACTTCTTAAGGACGCCATCAAGCCAAACCTTATCCAGACCCTTGAGAATACACCTGCAATAGTACATGGTGGCCCATTTGCAAATATAGCCCATGGCTGTAACAGTGTAATGGCAACAAAGACAGCCTTAAAGCTTGCTGACTATGTTATTACAGAGGCAGGCTTCGGTGCAGATCTGGGAGCTGAGAAGTTCTTCGATATCAAGTGCCGTATGAACGGACTCAAGCCGGACGCAGTAGTTCTTGTGGCTACAGTCAAAGCTCTCAAGTATAACGGCGGGGTTCCTAAGACAGAGCTTACAGTAGAAAATCTTGAGGCGTTAAAGAAGGGTATCGTAAACCTTGAGAAGCATATTGAAAATCTCCAGAAGTACGGCGTGCCTGTTGTTGTAACATTAAACAGATTTATCACAGATACAGACGCAGAGCTTGACTTTGTTAAAGAATTCTGTACTGCAAGAGGATGTGATTTTGCCCTTGCAAATGTATGGGAGAAGGGTGGCGAAGGTGGAATAGAGCTGGCAAATGCAGTCCTCAACACCTTAGAGACAAAGAAAAGCAACTTCAAGGTCCTCTATGAGGATGATCTTTCTATCAAGGACAAGATCAGTACAATAGCTACAGAGATATATGGTGCTGACAATGTAACCTACAGCCCTGAGGCTTCAAGAGCCATCAAGAAAATAGAGGAAATGGGATTCGGTAATTTCCCTGTATGTATGGCAAAGAACCAGTATTCGCTGTCAGATGATCCTAACAAGCTTGGAAGACCAACAGGCTTTGATATAAATATCCGTGAGGTTTATGTAAGTGCAGGCGCAGGCTTCGTAGTTGCCATAACAGGAACTATAATGACCATGCCTGGACTTCCAAAGAATCCTGCTGCATTTAATATCAGCGTGACAGATGACGGGGTTATAAAAGGTCTGTTCTAGTACCCGGCAGAAAATAATGACAGAATAGAGGATGATATAATGGCACAGATAATAGACGGAAAGTTGATCTCGAAACAGATCAAGGATGAGGTTAAGGAAAAGGTAAGTGCTTATAAGGCACAGGGCATAGAGATAAGCCTTGCAGTTGTGCTTGTGGGAAATGATCCCGCCAGCACAGTGTATGTAGGAAATAAGAAGAAGGCATGTGAATATACAGGGATTAATTCTGTATCATATGAGTTGCCCGAGGATACAACTGAGGCAGAGCTTCTTGAACTTATAGACAAGCTTAATAACGATGACAAGATAAATGGCATACTGGTGCAGCTTCCACTTCCTAAACATATTGATGAGGATAAGGTCATCAAGGCTATATCTCCACTAAAGGACGTGGATGGCTTCCATCCTATGAGCGTAGGAGCTTTAAGCATTGGGCAGCCGGGCTTCGTTTCATGTACGCCGGCGGGCATAATCGAGCTTATCAAGAGATCGGGAGCAGATATAGAGGGCAAGGAATGTGTGGTTATAGGCAGAAGCAATATTGTTGGAAAGCCAATGGCACTTCTTCTGTTGAGAGAAAACGGCACAGTAACCATATGCCATTCAAGGACAAAGAACCTTAAGGAAGTATGCAAGAGAGCAGATATACTTGTGGTTGCTATCGGAAGACCAAAGATGATCGACAAGTCATATGTTAAGGACGGAGCGGTTGTTATTGATGTGGGAATACACAGAGGTGCCGATAATAAGCTGTGCGGAGACGTAGATTTTGCTTCCGTTGAGCCTGTGGCAGGTGCCATCACTCCGGTTCCCGGCGGTGTAGGACCTATGACCATTGCCATGCTCATGAACAATTGTGTCAATTCAGTTGCTATACAGAAAAAATAATTATAAGGTGATGTAAAACATGAAAATATTAATGGTTTCACTTGGCTGCGACAAAAATCTATGCGACAGCGAGGCCATGCTTGGAAAGCTTCACAGTGCAGGTCATGAGATAACAAATGATGAGCAGGAAGCAGAGGTTGTGGTCATAAATACCTGTGCATTTATAAAGGACGCAAAGCAGGAAAGTATCAATACCATTATCGAGATGGCTGAGCTTAAGAAGACAGCTAATCTTAAGAAGCTTATAGTTGCAGGCTGTCTGTCCCAGAGATATCAGGACGAGATCTTGGAGGAGCTTCCGGAGATAGATGTCATCCTGGGTTCCACCAATTTTGACAAGATACTTGAGGCTGTCGGAACCGATGATACCAGGATCATAGACAGTATAAATTATATGCCGGATACAGATAACGACAGGATCGTTACAACCCTTGCAGGCATGGCGTATCTCAAGATCGCTGAGGGATGCGGTAAGATGTGTACCTACTGCGTTATTCCGTATATCAGGGGTAAGTACAGAAGTGTACCTATGGAGAAGCTGCTGTCCCAGGCAGAGATGCTGGCAAGAGACGGCGTCAGGGAGCTTATACTAGTTGCCCAGGAGACTACATTATACGGCACGGATATCTATGGAAAGAAAAAGCTTCCGGAGCTGCTCCGTAAGCTTTGTGAGATAGACGGCATAGAGTGGATAAGACTTATGTATTGTTATCCTGAAGAAATAACAGAAGAACTTATTGATGTTATGGCAGATTGTGATAAAATATGTAAATACATTGATATACCTATCCAACATTCAGAGGACAAGATATTAAAGCGTATGGGAAGAAGAACCAACAGAAAAGAACTGGTGGACCTTATAACAGCTTTAAGAAGCAGGATACCGGATATCGCCATACGGACAACACTGATCACCGGATTTCCGGGAGAGACTGAAGAAGAGCATGAGAGCGTGTGCGAATTTATAAATGATATGGAGTTTGACAGGCTTGGAGTGTTCACATATTCCCCTGAGGAGGGAACTCCGGCGGCAGCTTTTGAGGATCAGGTTCCTGAGGATATTGCCGAAGGCTGGCGTGATGAGATCATGGAGCTTCAGCAGGAGATATCCTACGACAGGAATCAGAGCTTTGTGGGAAAGCGACTTAAGGTTCTCATTGAGGGATATCTTGATGATGGAGATGTCTACATAGGACGCTCATACAGGGACGCACCTTCTGTTGACGGCATGGTATTTGTCCATGCCGATCATGAACTGATCTCGGGTGCCTTTGTGGATGTGAAGATAACCGAGGCAAATGAATATGACCTGATAGGAGATGTTGCGGAATGAATCTACCAAATAAACTGACAATATTAAGAGTTATAATGATACCGTTCTTCCTTGTATTTCTGTACATGGAAGCTTCCTGGACAAAATGGGTGGCACTTGGAATATTTATCGTGGCTGCCATCACAGATACATTAGACGGACAGATCGCCAGACGCTGCCATCTTGTAACAAACTTTGGAAAGTTCATGGATCCTCTGGCAGACAAGCTGCTGGTGTGTTCGGCGCTTATTGCTTTTACGGATCTTCACAGGATGCCGGGTTGGATCGTTATAGTTATAATCGCAAGGGAATTTATCATAAGCGGCTTCAGACTTATTGCTGCCGAGAAGGGAGTAGTAATAGCAGCCGGATGGTGGGGAAAGATAAAGACAACTGTCCAGATGATAATGGTATGCTTCCTTATAGCAAACCTTTCATCACGGTTTATATATTACCTTGAGCAGGTGCTTATATATGCGTCACTTGCACTTACCATTATCTCTCTTCTTGATTATCTTATTAAGAACAGGGATGTGCTTAAGGACTGATGTCCGAAAAATATCTGTAATTAGTTTATAATTAAAAAAATAAGGGGCGGGGTAAAATATAAGATGTATTTATCTCGCTCCTTTTTACTGCCTTGTATATGGTGATAATATTGTGTACAAATTATAAAAAATGCCGTAAAGGTGTTTTTTTACTTGAAATATGTTGTCAAAGGCATTACAATTATACTCGGCGGAAATTGGATTTTCCATAATACGGAATATCCTAAAAATATATCAAACGGAGGGCTAAAAATGAGCAACAAACCAAGCTTGTCAGCAAGTGATAGAATTAATGCATTACTTGATGACTCAAGTTTTGTTGAAGTTGGTGCATATGTAACAGCAAGAAACACTGACTTTAACATCCAGGACAAGGAAACTCCTAAAGATGGTGTTATTACCGGATATGGAGTGATCAATGGCAATTTAGTATATGTGTACAGCCAGGACGCTAAGGTTTTAGGCGGATCAATAGGCGAAATGCACGCGAGAAAGATTGCTAAGATTTATGACATGGCTATGAAGATGGGAGCACCGGTTATCGGTCTCGTCGATTGTGCCGGCTTAAGATTACAGGAGGCAACAGATGCACTTAACGCATTTGGCGAGGTATATCTCAAGCAGTCATTAGCATCGGGAGTAATACCACAGATCACTGCTATTTTTGGAACATGTGGCGGTGGAGCTGCTCTTATTCCTACACTTACAGATTTTACATTCATGACAAAGGAAGGTGCAAAGCTTTTTGTAAACAGTCCTAACGCGTTAGAAGAGAACAATGTTGTTAAGCTTGACACTGCAACAGCAGAGTATGTAAGTGAGAATACAGCTAATGTTGATGGTGTATTTGAGACAGAGGAAGAGGTTCTCGGAACTATCAGAAGTCTTGTTGAGATGCTTCCATCATGTAACACAGATACAGACAAGCAGGAGAACTGCACAGATAACATTAACAGGATCATTCCTAACCTTGAAGGTTTCAAGAATGACGCAAAGGCAGTTCTTATGAACATTTCAGACAACTCATTTATTCTTGAGCTTAAGAAGGATTTCGCTCAGGATATCGTTACAGCATTTATCAAGCTTAACGGATATGCTGTAGGATGTGTTGTAAACCAGAAGGATGTTATCACAACCGACGGTGCATACAAGGCTGCAGATTTTGTTAATTTCTGTGACGCTTTTGATATCCCTGTACTTACACTTGTTAATGTTACAGGCTTTGCTGCTACTATTGATGAGGAGCATACAATTTCAAGAGCACTTGCAAAGCTTACAAACGCTTATGCAGACGCAACAACACCAAAGGTTACTGTCATCCTTGACAAGGCTTATGGTACAGCTTACACAGTTATGAATTCAAAGGCTATCGGTGCTGATCTTGTATATGCATGGCCTGACGCAGTTATCGGAACAATGGATCCTGAGATGGCTGTTAAGATCATGTATGAGGATGAGATCTCAGCCGCTGCTGATAAGATGGCATTCATCAAGGAGAAGAAGGCTGAATACACAGAGGCTCTTTCAGGAGCTGTTTCAGCAGCAAGCAGAGGCTATGTTGATGATGTTATCGAACCGGATGCAACAAGAAAGAGAGTTATTGCTGCATTTGAAATGCTTTATTCAAAGGATGAAATGAGACCATATAAGAAGCATAGTACAATATAAAGGAGTGACAACTTAATGAAGAAAAGATTATTCTTAATAATTTCTATGTTAGCTGTTGCCTTTACATTGGCAGGATGTTCTTCAAACGACAAGAAGGTTGCCTTTGACTATGATAATGACACCATTGCCGCATATGCGAATACACTGGCAAACGGATATATCAAGTTGTCAGAAGACGAAGCAGTTGTAGAAAACTGGGAAGCAAACGGCACAGATGCAGTATATATATCAGGTCAGGGACAGCAGGTAAGTATTTCTCAGTCAGATGTTGACGCTGTAAAGGTGTTCAGCAGTATGGAGAAGGACTACGGTAAGTTTGAAAGCCTTGACTCAACATATGAGATCGAAGAGGTAAAGGATACCGTAATCGTAACACTTACAGCAAAATGTGAAAAAGAAACAGCTGAAGTAAAAGTTACTTTTGTAGATGATACTGCAAGATTTAACTATTTATGCGAGTTCTATCAGATGGACGCAGACAGCCTTATTGCACAGGGTGTATATCCATATAAGCCATCAGAATTCGAGACAGGCAAAGTTCAGACTCTCGGCGAGAAGATGAAGGATGCCGGCACTAATACAATAATAGGTATGGGTATAGTATTCGTTGTACTTATATTTATTTCATTTGTTATTTCTCTGTTAAAGTATGTTCCTATGTTATTAGACAAAGAGACAAGGGAAAAGAGAAAGGCAGAAAAGGCTAAGGCGGCTGCCGGCGCAGCCGGCACAGACGGCACAGACGGCACAGACGAAGCAGCAGAAGAGCAGAAGCCTTCAAATGCTGTCGTTGATATTGTTAACACAGAGACAGGAGCAAGCGTTATGGATGATTCACAGCTTGTTGCAGTTATCTCAGCCGCAGTTGCAGCATATGAGAGTGGTAACAATTCCCAGGTGACATACCCAAGTAATGATAAGCTGGTTGCAAGACCGATCAGACGAGTAAGAAGATAATATAGGAGGATATCGATTATGAAGAATTATAGAATTACAGTTAATGGAACAGCATATGATGTTGCAGTTGAAGAATTAGCAGCAGGCGCAGCACCTGCACCAGTAGCACAGGTTGCAGCACCTGTAGCAGCACCGGCTCCAGCAGCAGCTCCTGCACCAGCAGCTAAGAGCACAGGCGCAGGTTCAATAAAGGTTGCTTCACCAATGCCTGGTAAGATCCTTGATGTTAAGACAAAGGTTGGCGACGCAGTAAAGAAGGGTCAGGTATTACTTATACTTGAGGCTATGAAGATGGAAAACGAAGTTGTTGCTCCGGAAGACGGTACAGTTGCAAGCGTTGATGTTGCAGTTGGCGCAATGGTTGAGGCAGGAGATACATTAGCATCTCTCAACTAATTTGGTACGTCGAATAATTTATAGGAGGAAACAACTAAATGGGCAGTAGTATACTTGACGTTTTGTCAAATTTAGCTAATCAGACCGGATTTGCAAATCTTGACTGGAAAAACTACATCATGATTCTTGTAGCTTTTGTTTTCATGTATCTTGCAATCGGAAAAGGTTTCGAACCATTACTTCTGGTACCAATCTCATTTGGTATGTTTTTGGTCAATATGTTCCCGGACATAATGGCAGAAGGTGGTTTATTACATTATTTCTATTTACTTGATGAGTGGAGTATTCTTCCATCACTTATTTTCATGGGTGTTGGTGCCATGACAGACTTTGGTCCGCTTATCGCAAATCCAAAGAGCTTCCTGCTGGGTGCAGCAGCTCAGTTTGGTATCTATGCAGCATACTTCCTTGCATTCCTTATGGGATTCAACGGAAAGGAAGCAGCAGCAATCTCAATAATCGGTGGTGCCGATGGCCCTACATCTATCTACCTTGCAGGTAAGCTTGGTATGGGTGGAACACTTTTAGGCCCTATAGCAGTTGCAGCATATTCATATATGTCACTTGTTCCTGTTATCCAGCCACCTATCATGAAGGCTCTTACAACAAAGAAGGAAAGACTTGTTAAGATGCCTCAGCTTCGTCCTGTAACAAAGCTTGAGAAGATTCTCTTCCCAATCATCGTTACACTGGTAGTTGTATTAATTCTCCCAACAACAGCACCACTTGTTGGTATGCTTATGTTAGGTAACCTCTTCAGAGAGTGTGGAGTTGTTAAGCAGCTTACAGAGACAGCTTCAAATGCCATGATGTACATCGTAGTTATCCTTCTCGGCACATCAGTTGGTGCATCTACAAGTGCTGAAGCATTCCTTCAGGTTAGTACACTTAAGATCGTTCTTTTAGGTCTTGTGGCATTTGCGTTCGGTACAGCAGCCGGTGTATTGTTTGGTAAGTTAATGTGTTGGGCTACAAAGGGTAAGGTTAATCCACTTATCGGTTCAGCCGGAGTTTCAGCAGTTCCAATGGCAGCCAGAGTTTCACAGAAGGTTGGAGCACAGTATGATCCAACAAACTTCCTTCTCATGAATGCCATGGGTCCAAACGTAGCAGGTGTTATTGGTACAGCCGTTGCAGCAGGTACATTCCTTGCTATATTCGGAATGTAATTTTAAATTAAAATTCAGCAGAACGATATAATATATCGGAAAATCTATATAATGTTTAGTAGACAGAAGATTTACAGGAGGTCATGAAATGGCAGATAAGAAACCGGTAAAGATTACCGAAACAGTATTGCGTGATGCGCATCAGTCACTTATAGCTACTCGTATGACAACTGAGCAGATGCTTCCTATCATCGACAAGATGGATAAGGTTGGTTATCATTCAGTAGAGTGCTGGGGCGGTGCAACATTTGATGCATCACTCAGATTCCTTAAGGAGGATCCATGGGAGAGACTCAGAAAGCTCAGAGATGGATTCAAGAATACAAAGCTGCAGATGCTCTTCAGAGGACAGAATATCCTCGGATACCGTCATTATGCAGATGATGTTGTAGAGTATTTCGTACAGAAGTCAATCGCAAATGGTATTGATATCATCAGAATATTTGACTGTCTGAACGATCTTAGAAACCTTCAGACATCAGTTAAGGCTTGTAACAAAGAGGGTGGACATGCCCAGGTAGCTCTTTCATATACACTCGGTGATGCATATACTCTGGATTACTGGAAGGATATGGCAAAGAGAATTGAAGATATGGGTGCAGATTCAATCTGTATCAAGGATATGGCAGGTCTTCTTGTT
>ENA-OPFT01001325-OPFT01001325.1-human-gut-metagenome-genome-assembly--contig:-NODE-1325-length-12522-cov-1.917542_pt1 | contig 12522 bp, 11 predicted proteins | sample MGYA00241714_ERZ501560 | MGnify/ENA primary metagenome ERZ501560 (study PRJEB25962, sample SAMEA2042392) | human gut metagenome | biome: human gut; feature: human-associated habitat; material: faeces...
TTAACACATATACGAATAGATTTTAATTATAATTTCCGAGTTCCTATTGTAGCTTTCACTTTATTTCTGACAAACATATAGCAGATAGCCTGCATGATGATTGTCGCTATCCATGAACCGGGATATGATATAAACAGGAAAAACAGCGACCTGTGGCTTGGAAACAGATCATATATCCAGATGATTCTGACTCCGACTGTTCCTATTATAGAAAGTATCATAGGTACGGTTGAGTATCCCATTCCTCTTAGTGCTCCCGGAAAAAGGTCCATGATTCCACAGAGGAAATATGGTATTGTTGTAATCGAAATAATCTCAAGTCCTGATTTAATTACCTCGCTATTACTTGTATATATGCCAAGTATCTGTGTTCCAAATATGTATGAAGCACTTCCCATCACAAGTGCTACCGCTGTCGTGAGAAACAGACAGTCTATCAGTACCCTGTCCATTCTCTTTTGTTTTCCTACCGCATAGTTCTGGCTTGTGAAGCTCATGCAGGCCTGTGTGATTGAGTTGACAGATACATACAAAAAGCCAAGTATATTGTTTGCCGCCGTATATCCAGCCATGGCTATTGAGCCAAAGGAATTGACTGATGACTGAAGCATGGCATTTGAGATATTTATGACTGTGCTCTGTATGCCGGCCGGGATTCCCACCTGAAATATCTGAAGCATATATTCCTTATCAATCGCAAGCTTATTAAAGCAGAGCTTATAGCTGGTATCTGCTTTGCTCAGACAGTATAATACAAGCACACAGGATACAAACTGCGAAACAATTGTACCGATTGCAACACCTGCAACACCCAGTTTGCACACTATTACAAAAAACAGATTGAGCAGTGCATTGATACAGCCTGAAATAATCAAAAAGATAAGAGGTCTCTTTGTATCGCCGACAGCACGCAAAATTGTCGCGCCATAGTTATAAAGCATAAAAAACGGCATACCGCAAAAATAAATCCTCATATAAATAGTAGAAAGACCTATGACATCATCCGGTGTACCCATAATTTCCAGCGCACCCCTTGCAAAAATAACACCGACCACACCCATCACAATACCACTTATGAGTGCAATCATAATAGCGGTGTGCACCGTCTTAGACATCTCCTCATCCTTGCCTGCCGCATAAAATCTGGCAGCGAGTACATTCGCACCAAGCGATATACCAATAAACAGATTGACAAACACATTGATAAGTGCCGTAGTCGAGCCAACAGCCGCAAGTGATTTGCTGCCACTAAACTGTCCCACGACAATAATATCCACCGCATTAAATGCCAGCTGTAAAATACCCGAAATCATAAGCGGCAACGCAAATGAAATAAGCTTATCCATTATTGAACCGTTCACCATATCAATTTCATACTTATTATTCTTCACTTATATCTACCTCTTAAATATATTCTACTCAGATTATCTATTTTACCACGATAAAATATAAATTCAAGCGTAACAATTAAGCCACCCGAGAATAATAAACCTAACAAAACTAAAAAAAAGAGTCCCTTTTAAGGGACTCGACTTTTGCAAATTAAAATCACAGAGTGAGGATTTTCCGTTCAATACACTACCTTCACCGGAGAGTACACAGTATGTTCCGAAGAAAAAATATGAACTGCCACGGCGTTCCATAAACTCAAATAGCATGAAGCACTATCACCAAAACACAGCCTGTCCGGGCAAAAAGCCGTGGCTGACTTCATATTTTTTATGAGGAATATACTGTGTGCTACCCCGGACCGCACAGCCTTCCGCGCGAAGCCCCCCAAAAATTAAAGGCGCAAACATCAATATTTTTATAAAATGTTTACAAAACATTCATCCCTTTAGGTTGTGCAATCATCCTCAAAGTGTTACAATAACACTATTGTGAGCCTGTACAAGGGCAATTTGAAGTTATAGGAGAAAAATATGAGCGCATTATCAAAAATCTTTGGTTCTCACAGCGAGAGAGAGCTTAAGAGAATTTACCCGATTGCTGACAAGGTTGAGTCATATAAGGAAGCAATGGGAAAGCTTTCCGATGAAGAATTAAAGGATAAGACAAGGGAGTTTAAAAAGCGTCTGGAGGACGGAGCAACACTTGATGATCTTCTTCCGGAGGCATTTGCTACAGTAAGAGAGGCTGCTAAGCGTGTGCTTGGCATGGAACATTATAGAGTACAGATAATCGGTGGTATTATTTTACATCAGGGACGTATTGCAGAGATGCGTACCGGTGAAGGTAAGACACTTGTTTCTACACTTCCTGCATACCTTAATGCACTTGAGGGCAAGGGTGTGTGCATTGTCACAGTCAATGATTACCTTGCAAAGCGTGATGCTGAGTGGATGGGACAGGTTCATGAGTTCTTAGGTCTTAAGGTCGGCGTGGTGCTTGGCGGCATGGACAATGACGAGCGTAGGGAGGCTTACGGCTGCGATATTACATATATCACAAACAATGAGCTTGGATTCGATTACCTGCGTGACAATATGGTTATCTACAAGGAACAGCTTGTTCAGAGAGGTCTCCACTATGCTATCATCGATGAGGTCGATTCAGTGCTTATCGATGAGGCACGTACACCTCTTATCATTTCAGGACAGAGTGGCAAGTCGACAAGACTTTACGAGGCATGCGATATCCTGGCTACACAGATGAAGCGTGGTGATGATGTTCCTGAGTATTCAAAGATGGATGCCATCATGGGCATTGTCCAGGACGAGACCGGTGATTTCATCGTAAATGAGAAGGACAAGGTCGTAAACCTTACACAGGATGGTGTGAAAAAGGTAGAACAGTTCTTCCATATCGAGAACCTTGCAGATCCGGAGAATCTTGAAATCACAATATCATACTTGCGCTTCGTGCGCACAACCTCATGTTCAAAGATCAGGACTATGTGGTAAAGGATGATGAGGTGCTTATCGTAGATGAGTTTACCGGACGTATCATGCCGGGACGTCGTTATTCTGACGGACTTCATCAGGCAATCGAAGCAAAAGAGCATGTAAAGGTCAAGAGAGAGAGCAAGACTCTTGCAACGATCACATTCCAGAACTTCTTCAACATGTTTGACAAGAAGGCAGGTATGACAGGTACAGCCCAGACAGAGGAAGAGGAGTTCAGAGAGATCTATGGAATGGACGTTGTTGTCATTCCTACGAACAGACCTATACAGAGAATAGATCAGCCGGATTCTATATTTAAGACTAAGAAAGAAAAGCTCAATGCGATCGTTGAGCGGATTAATATAAGTTACAGAAAGGGACAGCCGGTGCTTGTCGGTACGATCAATATCGACGCATCAGAGGAACTCAGTCATATGCTGTCCAAGAGAAAGATACCTCACAAGGTGCTCAATGCCAAGTTCCACGAGCTTGAGGCTGAGATAGTTGCAGACGCTGGACAGAAGAATGCGGTAACCATCGCGACTAACATGGCAGGACGTGGTACTGATATCAAGCTCGGCGAGGGTGTTGCAGAGCTCGGAGGACTCAGGATCATCGGTACAGAGAGACACGAGAGCAGACGTATCGATAATCAGCTCCGTGGACGTTCAGGACGACAGGGAGATCCGGGAGAGTCAAAGTTCTATCTGTCACTGGAAGATGATCTGATGAGACTTTTCGGATCAGAGAGAGTTATGTCAGTGTACGATACCCTTAAGATACCTGAGGGCGAGGAGATAGAGCATAAGACTATTTCCAACTTCGTAGAGAAGGCACAGAAGAAGATCGAGGGTAACAACTTTGCCATAAGAAAGAATCTTCTTGAGTATGACCGTGTTAACAACGAGCAGAGAGAGATCATTTACAAGGAGCGTAGACGAGTTCTTGACGGCGAGAACATGCACGAGGTTATCCTCAAGATGATAAAGGATGATATAAATGCAGCAGTAGATCAGGTGTGCTCATCAGAGACAGCACCTGAGGATTGGAATCAGGTAGAGCTGGATGACATGATAAGGGGCATAGTTCCATTTGCTGAGCCGGTTACACTTACCGAAGAGGAGATCAAAAAGGCAGATATCAGCGAGCTGAAGGACAGACTGTACAATGAAGCTCTTGAGCTCTATGCTGCCAAGGAGGAAGAGATCGGTGATCCTGATCAGATGAGAGAGATCGAGCGAGTTATACTCCTCAAGACTATAGATAGAAAGTGGACAGATCATATCGACGACATGGATAATCTGAGACAGGGAATCGGACTTAGATCACTTGGCCAGAGAGATCCTGTTGTAGAATACAAATTCGCAGGATATGACATGTTCAATGACATGACAGCAGCGATCCGTGAGGATACTGTAAAGCTTCTTCTCAGAATAAAGGTTGAGCAGAAGATTGAGCGTGAAGAGGTGAATAAGGTTACAGGAACCAATAAGGATGACACAGTGTCAAGGGGACCTGTAAAGAAAGCCAAGAAGATAGGCAGAAATGATCTCTGTCCATGCGGAAGCGGTCTGAAGTATAAGAACTGCTGCGGTAAGAACGCATAAATACGTGATACAGGAGAAACCAAGTGATAGAATTGGATGAGTTCAGGGCGACGATGGCCTCCTATAGGGATCCCTTGGGGGAGGTCAAGTCATCCCTTGACATTGAAAACAAGACAGACAGAATAGCAAAGCTTAATTATGAGATGGAACAGCCGGATTTCTGGGATGATATCGACAGATCCCGTGAGGTATCGAAGGAACTGAAGGGACTTCAGGATCTGGTTGAAAACTATAAGAAGCTTGAAAATGACTATGTGGATATAGATACACTGATCCTGATGGCGGAGGAGGAGAATGATCCGAGTCTTGTGCCTGAGATAGGGGAGCAGATAGATATATTTACGAAGGAATTTGAGGAGTATAGGATAAATCTTCTCTTCACTGACGAGTTTGATGACTGTAATGCGGTACTCACACTCCATTCAGGAGAGGGCGGAACGGAGTCCTGCGACTGGGCGAGTATGTTGTACAGAATGTATACCAGATGGGCAGAAAAGCACGGCATGAGTGTTGAGGTGCTCGATTTCCTTGAGGGCGATGAGGCTGGTATAAAGTCTGTGACCATTCAGATAAATGGGCAGCATGCGTACGGATATCTCAAGTCAGAGAAGGGAGTGCACAGACTGGTAAGAATATCACCATTCAATTCGGCCGGCAAAAGAATGACTTCGTTTGCATCCTGTGATGTCATACCGGATATAGAGCAGGATTTGGAGATAGAGATCAGGGATGAAGATATAAGGATAGATACCTACAGATCGAGCGGCGCAGGTGGCCAGCATATCAATAAGACATCATCGGCCATCAGAATCACACATTATCCTACCGGTATAGTTGTTCAGTGCCAGAATGAGAGATCACAGCTCATGAACAAGAATAAGGCTATGCAGATGCTGAAGTCCAAACTTTATCTATTGAAGAAACAGGAGAATCTGGAGAAGATTTCGGACATCCGCGGAGAGGTAACTGACAATGGTTTTGGAAGTCAGATAAGATCGTATGTGCTCCAACCGTATACCATGGTCAAGGATAAACGTACATCCTATGAGAATTCAAATGTATCGGCGGTTCTCGATGGAGATCTTGATGGATTTATGACAGCCTATCTCAAATGGGTGAATAAGGTTGAGGTGTAGCAGCACATGAGAGTCATTTGATGATAAGAAATTAGTCTTTGACAATGACGCTTTATACTGATAAAGTAATGACGTACTAAACTTGCATTATTATGCAGAAAAAGGAGATAAGAAGGAGATAAAAACATGGTGAATATAGCAGTATTAGGTTATGGTACAGTGGGTTCAGGAGTTGTGGAAGTGATTAACACCAACCATGATATTGTTAACAAGAGAGCTGGACAGGAGATAAACGTTAAGAGAGTGCTTGATCTCAGGGAGTTTCCTGGGGATCCTGTCGAGAACATTCTCACCCATGATTTTGAAGATATACTTAACGATGATGATATAAGCGTCGTTGTTGAGGTTATGGGAGGTGTTGAGCCTGCATATACATTTGTCAAGAAGTGCCTGATTGCCGGCAAGAGTGTGGCAACCTCCAACAAGGAGCTTGTGGCCGTTCATGGACCTGAGCTTATAAAGATTGCCAGAGAGGGCAATATCAATTTCTTCTTTGAAGCATCAGCAGGCGGTGGAATTCCTGTTATAAGACCACTTAACACATCCATAACTGCGGATGATGTTACGGAGATCACAGGAATACTCAATGGTACAACGAATTACATCCTAACCAAGATGGATAAAGAGGGGGCTGACTATGCGACAGTGCTGAAGCAGGCACAGGAGCTCGGATATGCGGAGCGCAATCCTGAGGCTGATGTAGAGGGTGGCGATGCGTGTAGAAAGATAGCTATACTTACATCTCTCGTATATGGCAAGAACCTGGATTACAACAGGATACATATGGAGGGAATAACCAGGATAACAACAGATGATTTCAAGTATGCGGATAAGATGGGTTACTCTGTAAAACTTGTCGGAACAACCAGAAAAACAGACGGCAAGCTATATTCATATGTTGCCCCGGTCATGCTTCCACATGACAATCCGCTGGCAAAGATAGATGATGTATACAATGGCATACTTGTACATGGTAATGCACTTGACGACGTAATGTTCTACGGCAAGGGCGCCGGAAAGCTTCCAACAGCGTCTGCGGTTGTATCAGACGTTATTGATGCAGTGAAGAATGCGGGAAGACATGTTCCTATCATATGGGAGGACGAAGAACTTGAGATGGGTACATTTGCGGACTCAGAGAGCAGATTCTTTGTCAGAACAGATGAGAAGGATGAGGCTGCCATCAAGGCGGTATTTGGTGATGTTGAGTATGTCGATTCTGATCTCGATGAAAAGGCATTTGTTACAGCAGTGATCACAGAGGGTGAATTTGAGGCATGTTGCAATAAGATTGGTGTCAAGAGTGCTCTTAGAGTGCTGGATTAGTACAATATTATTCAATGACCTTGCAATCCTAGTCGAATTGCGGTATTTTACAAAAGGCTTATTTCTTTTTACCGGACCGCTCCGGTGAAGAGTTAAATATACAAATTTTCAAATGAGCGATCAGGAGGATAATATGTTAATAGTAAAGAAGTTTGGTGGTACTTCTGTTGGAAATACCGAAAGAATCTTTAACGTGGCCAAAAGATGTATTGAGGATTGGCAGAGGGGGAACGACGTAGTCGTAGTTCTGTCTGCGATGGGTAAATACACAGATGAGCTGATAGATATGGCTAAGCAGGTAAATGAGAATCCACCTAAGAGAGAGATGGATATGCTTTTTACAATAGGTGAACAGATGTCCGTATCGCTTATGGCTATGGCTATGAATTCTCTTAAAGTTCCTGCAATCTCTCTGAACGCATTCCAGGTGGCAATGCATACAACTTCAGTGTATGGCAATGCGCGTCTGAAGAGAATCGATGTTGAGAGAATAAGACATGAGCTGGAGCAGAGAAAGATAGTTATTGTCACAGGATTCCAGGGAATTAACAAGTATGACGATTACACAACTCTTGGTCGTGGTGGTTCAGATACAACAGCTGTTGCACTTGCAGCGGCACTTAACGCTGATGCGTGTGAGATATATACAGATGTGGATGGAGTATATACAGCAGATCCACGTAAGGTAAAGACCGCACGTAAGCTGGATACGATAACATACGATGAGATGCTTGAGCTTGCTACACTTGGAGCAGGCGTTCTGCACAACCGTTCAGTTGAGCTTGCAAAGAAGTTCGGTGTTCAGCTGGTTGTTCGTTCAAGTCTCAATTTTTCAGAGGGTACAATAGTTAAGGAGGATACTGGAATGGAGAAGATGTTAGTTAGTGGAGTTGCAGCGGATGCAGATTCAGCGAGAGTGGCAGTTGTAGGATTAGAGGACACACCGGGTGTTGCATTCAAGCTTTTCAACCTGCTTGCAAAGAATGACATCAATATAGATATGATACTGCAGTCAGTAGGAAGACATGGAACAAAGGATATTACATTCACATGTAGTGATGAGAATGCAGACAAAGCAGAGGAGATCATCAAGAACAACATAGGCAAGTTTGAGAGCATAGATGTCAACAAGAATGTTGCAAAGGTTTCTATCGTTGGTGCAGGAATGCAGTCAAATGCAGGTGTTGCAGCCAAGATGTTCGAGGCTCTTTATGATGAGAACATCAACATCAGAATGATCTCAACATCAGAGATCAGAGTTACAGTTCTCATCGACGAGCAGTATACAGAGCGCGCAATGAACGCGATCCATGACAAGTTCGCACTCGGCGATCGTTAATTCTAACAGAATCATATGAAGTTCTGTTCTGCAGGACCTTACAATATACGCCGGGGGAAACTCCGGCGTAAATTATCATAAGGGGGAACCGCCGTTAAGGCGGGGGATTCCTTATGATGAAGCAGACGCCGCGCGAAGCGTCTTTCATGCGTCTGCACCCGGGTAATGGAACATAAAAGAATTTGAAAGGAGTCAGGGTATGAAGAGAACAGATTACATATCGTGGGATCAGTATTTTATGGGCATTGCGATGATGTCGGCAGAGAGAAGCAAAGACCCGTCAACGCAGGTTGGTGCGTGTATAGTGGACAAGAACAACAGAATTCTGTCCATGGGATATAATGGTATGCCGGCAGGATGCGACGATGACACAATGCCGTGGGGAAAGTCCGGAGCCCCGCTTGACAACAAATATTTCTATGTATGCCACGCGGAGCTGAACTCTATTCTTAATTACAGAGGTGGCAATCTCAAGGATGCGATCATATATTCTACTCTGTTCCCGTGCAATGAATGTGCCAAAGCTATTATTCAGTGCGGTATAAAGGAAGTAGTGTATATGTCAGACAAGTATGCGATGACAGAGAGCACCATAGCCTCCAAGAAAATGTTTGACATGGCTGGTGTTGCATACAGGCCATTTGAAGCAAAAGGCAGGAAGATCACGCTCAATCTTTAGAAGTAACAGAATAGTTCCGGAATACCGGAGAGAACACATATGTATGACAGACAGGAGAGAATATGGTCATAGAGAGTAATAGCAAGGAAGAAACCTACAATGCAGGAGTACAGCTTGGACAGAATGCAGCTCCTGGCCAGGTGTACTGTATATATGGAGATCTGGGAGTTGGCAAGACGATAATATCCCAGGGGGTGGCAGCTGGACTTGGAATCACTGAAGTGGTGAACAGCCCGACTTTCACTATTGTGAAGGAGTATGACGAGGGCAGATTGCCTCTGTATCATTTTGACGTGTACCGCATCGGCGATGTGGAGGAAATGGACGAAATCGGCTATGAGGATTATTTTTACGGGGACGGTGTCTGCCTGATTGAGTGGGCGAACCTGATCGAAGAGATCCTGCCGGAAAAATATACTGAAATCCGAATCGAAAAAGACCTGGAAAAAGGCTTTGATTACCGGAAAATTACAGTGACGGAGGTGGAAGCATGAAGGTGCTTGGACTGGACAGCTCCGGCCTTGTGGCTGGGGTTGCATTGATACAGGATGATGTTTTGATTGCGGAATACACGACGGATTACAAAAAAACACATTCCCAGACGCTGCTTCCGATGCTGGATGAACTGCGCAGGATGGTGGATCTCGATTTAAAGAGCATTGATCTGATTGCGGTTGCGGCAGGTCCCGGCTCCTTTACAGGGCTGAGAATCGGCTCTGCGACGGCGAAGGGGCTCGGACTTGCACTGGATATTCCGCTGGCAGCAGTACCGACGGTGGATGCCCTCGCTTATAACCTGTACGGCTGTGAACAGCTGATCTGCCCGATGATGGATGCGCGCAGAGGACAGGTATATACTGGAATTTATACATTTGTGAACGGTGAGATGCAGGTGATCCAGGAACAGTGCGCGATTTCTGTAGAAGAGCTTGCGGGCAGACTGAAAGAAGAATGCGAAAAATACGGCAAAAAAGTGGTTCTGCTGGGGGATGGTGTTCCGGTCTATCGGGAAAAAGTGCAGGAAATCCTGCAGGAGCAGTGTGAATTTGCACCTGCAAGCTGCAACAGACAGCGTGCGGCGTGTGTTGCTGTCTTAGGACAAAGCTTGGCGGCAGCAGGAAAAACGGTAAGCTCCGACGATTTTGCACCGGAATATCTGCGCATGTCCCAGGCAGAGCGTGAACGGATGGAGGCGGACGAGGTGCATCGCGAGCTGATGAAAGCCGGGATCACCAAATGAGTGTAAAAACGGACACGGAAAATAAAAAGGGCGCGCTTGTGTTTGGACAGCTTCCGCAAACATCTGCGCAGGAAGCAGCAGAGCTGGAGGCGTCCTGTTTAAAGGAAGCGTGGAGCAAAAAAGCGTGGGAAGACGCGCTGGAAGATAAAAATGCGTGGTATGCGGGCGCGTGGCTGGATGGCAGGCTGGTCGGCTGCTGCGGACTGTGGCAGTCCTTTGAGGATGCGGACATCTGCAACGTTGCGGTGGATCAGACCCTCAGACGGCAGGGAATCGGTGAACAGCTGCTTCTTTTTTTGATGGAAAACGGCAAAAAACGGGGTGTGAAAAATTTTACGCTCGAAGTGCGCAGATCCAATGAGGCTGCAATCGGACTATATCATAAGCTTGGATTTCTGGACGAGGGCGTGCGTCCCAATTTTTATGATTCGCCGAAGGAAGATGCTTTGATTTTATGGAAAAAGCAGGAAACGCAGGGATAATTTACCGCTGTTTATTGTGCATAAGAAGCGCTACAATGAGCAGGAAAAGGAGGTTGCCATGCGGAAATGGAAACAGGATGAAGCTGTGCTGCAGTCTGTTGTCTGCAACCGATGCGGAAAACAGCTGAAGGTAGAGAACGGAGTGCTGAAAGAAGGCTGCCTGCAGGTATGTCAGACGTTTGGCTATTTTAGCGCAATGGATGGAACAAAAGTCAGATTTGACCTGTGTGAGGCATGCTATCTGGAGTTAAAGAAAAGCTTTCTGATTGCACCGCAGGAAGAGGAAGCGACAGAGCTTCTCTGAATGAAAAACAGATATTTTATCATTTAGAAATGAGGAACAGAATGCTTGAAGTTTGTCTTTTGGGAACCGGAGGAATGATGCCGCTGCCATATCGGTGGCTGACGTCTCTGATGGTTCGTTATAATGGAAAAAGTATCCTGATCGACTGTGGAGAGGGTACACAGATTGCGATGAAAGAAAAAGGATGGAGCCCAAAGCCTATCGACGTGATCTGTTTTACTCATTTTCATGCAGATCATATCAGCGGGCTGCCTGGAATGCTTTTAACAATGGGAAATGCAGAACGGACAGAACCCTTGACGGTAATCGGTCCCAAAGGGCTTACCAGGACGGTGAATGCGCTCCGTGTGATTGCACCGGAGCTTCCGTTTGAAATCAGATGTATTGAATTTGAAGAAAATGAACAGACCCTGTGTTTTGATGGGCTGAGAATAGAAGCCTTTCGGGTCAATCATAATGTTGTCTGCTATGGATACAGTCTTTCGATTGACCGTGCAGGCAAGTTCCAGCTGGATAAGGCGGAAGCGCTCGGAATTGAGCGACGCTACTGGAACAAGCTGCAGAAAGGTGAGACACTGGAGCTGGATGGGAAAATCTATACGCCGGATATGGTCATGGGAGAAGCCAGAAAGGGACTGAAGGTCACTTACTGTACGGATACCAGACCTACGGAAGGCATTGTAAAGCATGCGGCAGGTTCGGATCTTTTTATCTGCGAGGGCATGTACGGGGAGCCGGAAAAGAAAGATAAGGCAAAAGAACATAAGCACATGACGTTTCTGGAAGCTGCGGACATGGCGAAGCGTGCACAGGTGAAAAAGATGTGGCTTACCCATTACAGTCCGTCATTGGTGCATCCGGAGGAATTTATGGGCGGCGTGCGCAAAATATTTCCGGATTCCTTTGCGGCAAAGGACGGATGGACCCAGGATCTTGCATTTGAGGAAGAATGAGGCGTAAGGACATGACAGATACAAAAGAAAAAGATGTGCTCATACTGGCAATCGAAAGCTCCTGTGACGAAACGGCGGCAGCTGTCGTCAAAAACGGCAGGGAAGTGCTTTCCAACGTCATTTATTCGCAGATTGACCTGCATACGCTTTACGGCGGCGTAGTGCCGGAAATTGCGTCACGCAAGCACATTGAAAAGATAAATCAGGTTGTCCGTAAGGCGCTTGCGGACGCAAGCTGTACGCTGGACGATATTACAGCGGTCGCAGTGACCTACGGGCCGGGACTGGTCGGAGCGCTTTTAGTCGGTGTGGCGGAAGCAAAGGCAATTGCATTTGCTGCGAACAAGCCGCTTGTCGGTGTGCATCATATCGAGGGGCATATCAGCGCCAATTATATTGAAAATAAAGAACTGGAACCGCCATTTTTATGTCTCGTCGTATCGGGTGGACATTCCCATCTCGTCCGGGTAAAGGATTACGGGGAATATGAAATCCTCGGAAAAACAAGGGATGACGCAGCCGGAGAAGCCTTTGATAAAGTGGCAAGAGCCATCGGACTTGGCTATCCGGG
>ENA-OPFT01001328-OPFT01001328.1-human-gut-metagenome-genome-assembly--contig:-NODE-1328-length-12512-cov-2.097295_pt1 | contig 12512 bp, 10 predicted proteins | sample MGYA00241714_ERZ501560 | MGnify/ENA primary metagenome ERZ501560 (study PRJEB25962, sample SAMEA2042392) | human gut metagenome | biome: human gut; feature: human-associated habitat; material: faeces...
CGGTGTAACACCCTCTGCTTCACATCTCCACATTGTACCGGTACGGCCCATACCAGTCTGGATCTCGTCAAAGATCAGTGCTACGCCTGTCTCATCGCAGATCTCACGAACCTCCTGAAGGTATCCTGCCGGAGGAACGATAACACCAGCTTCCCCCTGAATCGGCTCAAGGATCACACCGGCAACCTTCTCACCAACAGCCTGAAGGTTCTTGATCGCTTTTCTTACATCATCTGCAACACCGTACTGTACGTGCTGTACCTGCTGTACCATTGGGATATAAGGAGTACGGTATGTACTCTTACCACCCATGGAGATAGCACCCATACTCTTTCCATGGAAAGCGCCGACTGTGGAGATGAACCATCTTCCGCCAGTTGCGATACGTGCAAGCTTCAGAGCCATCTCAACAGCCTCCGCACCACCATTTGTAAAAAAACAGTACTGCAGATCACCAGGAGTGATATCTGCAAGAGCTTTTGCCAGATATCCACGAAGCGGATCAAGAAGCTCCTGTGAATGAAGTGCCTGATGATCCAACTGTGCTTTAACAGTTTTCAGGATCTCCGGATTTCTGTGGCCACAGGTATAAATACCAAATCCACCAAGACAGTCGATGAATTTTTCTCCATTTAATCCGTAGCAGTAAGCACCTTCATCCTGCCACTCAAGAACCGCACCCTGCTCAGAGTCAGAAGAAACGGATTTACGGTATTTCAGCCAGCCCGGGCTTACATAGTTGTCAAAATGATCGATGGTATCTGCCACCATCTGTTTTTTCTCCTCAGCAGGAAGATCTTTCATATCTGTATTGATCAGTCCGATCACTCTGTCAAGATCTTTGATTACCTGTTCACTCTTTGCCATAATACATGCCCTCTCTTTCTGAAAATCATCCCGCGATCTGCATCTGCATCCTGCGTTCATTCAGGTAAAAAAACAGGCGCATTCGCTGTATTTCTACAACAAATGCGCCTTTGCATTTCGTTTAATTGTTTTTTGAATTGCCTATATTGTACCCCGGTCAGCCAATGTGTACAATTCTTAATTTCTGGCTGTTTATGATTAGTTTCTGGTAGATATACTTATTTTCAAGTATGTCTCTTCTCAGTTTCTCTCGAAATTATCTGCAATATACTCTACGAAAAAATTGGACAGGGCATGATGCAGTAATTTCCGGAAGTGCTGTAATCTGATCAATGTAACTATTGAATAAAAACAGGAATGTATTATACTGGAATCATACTCAGACAATAGGAAAATCAAAAAATTTACAGGGAGGTTTTTTATATGAAAATCGTAAAAGTAGAAAATTTATCAAAGGTATACGGAAAGGGAAGTACAGAGGTCAAGGCTCTGGACAATGTATCTCTTTCCATAGAAAAGGAGAATTCGTGGCGATCGTAGGTGCCAGTGGATCAGGCAAGTCAACACTTCTTCATCTTATGGGTGGAGTTGACAGACCTACATCAGGAAGAGTCATGATAAACGATACAGACATCTTCCAGTTAAATAATGATAAGCTGGCTATATTCAGAAGGAGACAGATAGGTATAATCTACCAGTTCTATAATCTGCTTCCTACCCTTAACGTGGAAGAGAACATAACACTTCCAATGGAGCTTGACGGAAGAAAGGTTGAGGACGGAGAGCTTGATGACATTCTTAAGCTCTTAGGTCTTACCAAGAGAAGAAAACACCTTCCAAATGAGCTGTCAGGAGGACAGCAGCAGAGAACTTCCATAGGAAGGGCGTTAATAACCAGACCGGCACTTATTCTTGCAGATGAGCCTACAGGAAATCTTGATTCAAAATCCAGCAATGAGATAGTGGAGTTGCTTAGAAAATCCAACAGAGAGTACAACCAGACAATAGTTATGATCACTCATAATCTTGAGATAGCTAAGTGTGCAGACAGGATAATAACTATTGAAGACGGAAGGATCAAGTGATAATGATCTGTGTGCATAGCGTATTTGTGGATCATATATTTTTGAATCATGTATTAAAGAATGGAGGCAGATAGCAATGAAGCTGTTAAAACGATTGACAAGAAGCAGCATGAAGCTTAATAAAAAGAGAACAGTTGTTACTATGGTAGGTGTTATCCTGGCTGTTGCATTACTTACTACCGTGTCTGTTATGGTATTGTGTTTCAGACAGAGTCTCATTAACTTTCAGAAGGACGCAAGTGGAGATTATCACTACATCTTCAGGAATGTCAATGAAGATAATATGGATAAATTCCTGGATAACAGAAACTTTGAGAAGACGGCATTGGTGTCAGAGGAAGGATTTGCTGAATATGATGGTATTGCAAATGAATCAAAGCCCTATTTATATGTGGCAGGCACCGATAAGGAGGGATTCAGTACTTTAAATCCTAATATGGTGGAAGGGCGTCTTCCGGAGAAGGATGATGAGCTGGTCATACCAAGACACCTTAGGACAAATGGAAGAGTTGATCTTAAGGTGGGTGACAGGGTAACCTTGGATCTTGGAACCCGTGTAACCGATACAGAGCAGGATTCGGAGCTCCCTTTTGAACAGAGGGATCCACTGACAGATGATGAGCATATAGAGGATACCCAGACTAAGACCTATACCATTGTTGGTATCATGGAAAGACCGGGATATAATGTTGAGGATTATGAGTTCCCGGGATATACATGTTACACTTACTGTGATGATATGGAGAAGGTGTCAACAGTATATGTAAGACTGACTTCTAAGGCGTTAAGACATAGAGACAGTGTGATCGCAGGTATTATGGAGGTTGATGAGAATCTTTATAAGAAGATTATGGTTGGGGACGGCACTGATCCATCAGAGGAAGATTTTGAAGAATATCGGAAGCAGTACGAAGCTACGGGCATGGATGTAGAGGTAAATACCTGGCTTATAGAGTACGAATCCGTATGGCCTATAAGTGACACATTTAAGGCTGTATATGAACTGGCGGCAGCGGTTATGATTATTATCATAATAACATCCGTATGCTGTATTAAGAACAGCTTTGAGATATCAGTTACAGAGAAGGTTAAGCAGTATGGAATGTTGATAAGTGTAGGTGCCACCAGAAAGCAGATAAGAGGCAGTGTGCTTTATGAAGGCTTCATTCTCGGTTTAGTGGGGATTCCGGGAGGTGTAGCACTTGGCTGTCTGGCTTCATTTATCCTTGTTAAGATATGTAACACCTTGCTTGATGGCATGTTAAATACAGTTGTGGTTTATAACTTCTCTGTCTGGGCAATAGTGCTTGCTGCATTACTTGGCTGCATAACTATATTCTTCTCTGCAAACGGAAGTGCCAGGAAGGCTACAAAGATATCGCCGGTATCTGCCATAAGAAATCAGGCTGAGATCAAGAACAATAAGAAGCTTAAGACATCGAAGATGGTAAAGAAGTTATTTGGTGTGGGTGGAGTTGTCGCCCATAAGGCCATAAAGAGAAACAAGAGGAAATATCGTACCGTAGCACTGGCCATAATCATATGTACTGTTGCATTTATAGCAATCTCATCCTTCACATCCCTTGCTTTTAAGACCACTAAGGTTGCCTATGGGGATAGGGATTACAATGTAAGTCTTTATTATACTCCAAAGAATGTAGACGGAGATCCTGAATCCATGGTTGAAAAACTTGACAATATACAGGAAATCGATAAATGTAAGTATTATTATGGAACTGTAAATGAAGATAACGTGAATGTACTTGCAACAGATGATGGAAATGATAGGGTGTATATACTTGCAATAGATGATGAAAACTACAGTAAGTATATTAAGTCTCTTGGGCTTACAGAGCAGGAAGTCGACGGAAAGGCAATACTCATAAATAATAAGATAGAGATCGTGGAAGTTGACAACAAGATGAAAAAGGTTGAAGGTGAGTACTTCAAAGTAAAGGCAGGCGATTCCATCAATATAGATTTTGGAGAATACTACGGAGAGAAGGCAGGAACCAACACCCTTGATCTTGGAATATGTGCAATCACAAAGGAGAGACCGTTAGGCTGGAAGAATTCAAGCGGAGCGGCTATATTTGTGATAAACAACAAAACCTGGAACGAGCTTGATTTTGCTGATGAAAAGTTAGTGAGCCATGGAATATATATGGTATCTGATAATGCAGATCTCCTTCAGGATAACATAGAGAAGATGATGAATGGACTTGGCTGTACAAGTGACGATTACAACATGGACAATGTTGATGCAAGTGTAAAGAGCATGAATTCTATGTTCACATTGATCGCAATATTTACCTACGGACTTATTACAGTAATCGCCCTCATCGGCGTTACAAATATAATCAATACCTTAAATACCAGTATGCAGCTTCGCGCAAGAGAATTTGCAACCCTTAGAAGTATCGGTATGACGAATAAGGAATTTAACCGGATGATAAGACTTGAATGTATATTTGTTGGAGGAAAGGCACTTATAATAGCAATTCCTATGGGATTTCTGGTATCCTACGGAATATATAAGATACTGATGAATGGTGTTATAGAATTTGCATTTAATCCTCCAATCATACCGGCAGTAATAAGTGTTGTGGTAGTATTTGCATTGTTGATGATCATCATGAAATTATCAATGACAAAGATCAACGGAAAGAATATAATAGAAACCATAAAAAATGAGAATGTATAATACGCAGGCTCATGGCGTGGAGGTATTATGGCGGAAATATTATTGATAGAAGACAATCAGAGCATTTATCAGGCATTGCAGTTCGCCTTTGAAGCTGCAGGCTATGTTCTTAAGGTTGCACCGACACTGGCAGAGGCCTGCACTCTCGTGGATAGCGGGAGTGCGGGTCTTATACTGTTAGACATAAATCTTCCTGACGGCAATGGCTTTGATTTTTATAAGAACAAGATCGCAGGAAAGAAGATACCTACTATCTTCCTGACGGCAAAGGATGAAGAGGAGGATATAGTCAAGGGACTGAATATGGGTGCCGAGGATTATATCACCAAGCCATTTTCAACAAGGGAGCTTATGGCAAGGGTAAACAGGATACTCAGGCGGACAGAGCAAAAGTCACTTCTAAGGGTACAGGATATCAGTTATGATCTGGACAAGATGGAGGCTCTTAAGAACGGAGAGAAGATACAGTTCTCAAGCCTTGAGCTCAAGATCGTGAATCTTTTATTTGCCAATCATAACAAGGCAGTGAAGAGAAGTGATGTGATAGACCTTATATGGGAGGCAACGGGAAATGACGTGTACGATCATACTGTCACAGTGTATATGAAGCGTATAAAAGACAAGCTTGGAACTGACATTATCAAGACCATAAAGGGAGTCGGCTACAGGATAGACTGTTGATGTCAAAGGTCAGACAGGGAGAGGAAATACATTGAAATCGTTAAATCATAAAAGAAAGATAACAGGAGTGATCCTGGTGTCGGTTATAGGCATTCTGGTTCTTATATATATGGACGTCCGGATGTATAAGACATACATGTCCAACTATAACCGCAGAATTGGCAGTATCTGCAGTCTGGTGGCTGACAGGTATCCTGACATAAGTCCGGGGGAGCTTATGACCATAATAAATGACCGGAACACTGCCGTAGATGAGAAATTCTTCAGCAGATACGGCATAGATATAAGCAGGGACAGTGTTATAGTGGAAAATGACAGGTACTTTGAGATATACCTGATAATACAGGTAGGCTGTATCGCATTTATCATATTGGCGGTGGTGCTGGTTTCTTCCATATACAATTGTAAAAGACGTAATGACATTGCGGAGATCGCGGAGTATATATCCAATATAAACCGGGGCAATTACGTACTTAAGATAGATAATAACTCGGAGGATGAGCTGTCCATACTTAAGAACGAGGTGTATAAGACCATGATAATGCTTAAGGAGGCAGCAGAGCATTCAAAGGAAGAGAAGAAGCTGCTTAAGGATGCGCTGTCAGACATATCTCATCAGCTTAAGACACCTATAACCTCTGTTATGATCAATCTTGACAATATGAGTGATAATCCGGATATAAGTGATGAGGATAGAAAGAAGCTTATAAGGAATGCCAAGAGGGATGTTAAGAACATAAGCTTTCTTGTGCAGAATATATTGAAGCTGTCCAGATTCGAGGCAGACACCATAAAATATATAAGAAAAACGGTGCCTTTGGAAAGCATTATTGACAAGGCTGTATCCAATGTTGAAGCGCTGGCGGATCTTAAAGGGATAGAGCTTAAGGTGAGTCACGGAGAAGATCTTTCCATGACCTGTGATCCTATATGGCAGACTGAGGCTGTGACAAATATCATTAAGAATGCCATAGAGCATGCTGAGTCCAGGGTGGATGTATATTATGAAAGCAGTGAAACCTACAGCCAGATAAATATTTCGAATGATGGAGAGCCTGTGGATGAGAGTGATATGCTTCATTTGTTTGAAAGATTTTACCGTGGAAAGCATGCAGACAGTGACAGTGTGGGCATAGGACTTGCACTGGCAAAGGCCATAATTGATGAAGATAACGGCTATATTAAGGTCTATAACTGTGATGAAAATAGTGAGAAAAGTGTAGAATTTGTAATCAGATATTTAAAAAATTGAGGTCTAATGACCTCTTTTTTTGTCCAAAAATATAAAAAAACATGTCGTTTATGCCAAATACATGCCGTTCATGTTAAATTGCCCCAAAAATATTGAAAAATGTTTTGCAAAATGCTAAAGTGCTCTCGTCAAAAATAATGTTAAAAAATAATTTGAAGTTCTTTTAGGCAAAAATTAATATTGTTATATTTTGACGAAAAACATCGAACCGGTAATTTATAAAAAGAGGGAGGAACAAAAATGTGTATGAGAATTGAAGATGGAAAGCTGATTGGGTATGATTGTAGTTCGGAGGAGAAGAAGGTTGTTATTCCTGATGGGGTTAAGGAGATTGGGGAACTGGCATTCTTTGAGTGCAGAAATATTGGTGAGGTATCCATACCTGATAGTGTGACGAAGATTGGCAAGGGGGCTTTTAATTACTGTACAGGAATGGCGGATGACGATGGTTTTGTAATTGTCAGAAATGTATTGTATTACTATGATGGTGACAATTCAGATGTTGTTATACCATCAGGTGTAGTCAGGATATGTGATTCTGCATTTTGCGATACCAGGGTTATGATTACCAGTGTAGTTATACCTGACAGCGTTACAGAAATAGGGGATGGAGCATTTGCAGATTGCCGTATGTTGAAGAAAGTGCATATGTCTGCCAATATCAGAAAGATTGAGGATACGGCATTTGTGAATTGCAGAAGTCTTACAGACATAGAAATACCGGATACTATAGAAAGTATCGGAGATGGAGCGTTTACAGGATGCAAGGCACTGAAAGACAAAAATGAATATGTAATTGTAAATAATTGTGTATATGATTACTTTGGAACAGATGTGGATATTACCATACCTGATGGTGTTGAGGGAATAAAGTCTATATTCATTAATATGCATAGTCATATAAGAAGCATTAAGATTCCTTCTTCGGTTAAATATATTAATGAACTGGCATTTCATGGATGCCAGAATCTTGAGAGAGTGGAAGTTCCGGTAGCACTTAAGTGTGAAGCAATGGCAGCCATAAACTACGGACAACTTTTATTCCCTGAAAGGAATACGATGCTTACAACATATTAGTTATGACATGTAGTAAAAAAGACTGTGAGGCAATTTACATCACAGTCTTTTTTAGGTTGATAAAATACAAAGATTATAGATTGTTATTTAAGTTTGATACCTTGGATTGTACATGATCTGGTTCCTATGACCAGGGTGCTGTTGTATACGGCAGGAGATGCTTCTATACATCCGGGGCTTAATTCTATGGTGTCATTTGTTTCCCCGGTAAGACCATCTAACATATAAAGCTTACCGCCGCTTGAGGCGTATAATACTCGTCCTGTTCCATCGGAATTGTATACACATACAGGCGACGACCAGGCATATGCTGCTACATGTTCCCACATGACCTTTCCATCCTTCTTGGACAGACAGGCAAGTACTCCGTCGTAAGGTCCACCGGTTTTTGAAACTGTTACATATATATAATCCGAGAGGCTTTCACGACCTACGGCTATAGTAGATTGAACGCCGCCTGATACTCCTTCCTGGGAGTAACACGTATACTCAGTCTGCCAGATTATCTCACCGGTCTCTGCGTCTACCTTCCATATTGGTACAGGCGCCGTACTTGAGCTTCGCCAGCCATGATGGAAGGAGGTGCTGGCATACAGATATACCTTGTCACCCTCAACTGAGAGAACAGGAGTGGAGTTAGAGTCATCAAGGCTGTCCTGAACCCATACAAGCTCTAAGGTATTAAGGTCAAGACAGAAGAAGTGACCTCCGTTATCCATTATATAAAGATATCCCTTATACACTACACAACTGTCTTCCATACCAAGCCAGTACTGAGTGCTGCTTCGCTTGGTCAGGTAACGCCATTTGACTATATTATTAGGATTGATCGACAGTGTTCCCTTTTCCTCATCATATTTTGTTCCCAGGTTTATGAGATATAATATACCATTTTCCCCGGGATATATAAGCGTGTCCGTTGCAGCATCAACTAAAGCAGAGGAGTCAAAGAAGCTTAAGGAGCCTCTCAGTGAGAATGAATCTGAATTACCAAATTCATACATTACACTGCAATCTAAGAGATTTACCACAAATACTCTTGCAACACCCTTGTTACTGTTGTAGCCTGCACCTACATATAATATAGGATATCCTCTCGGATCAAGGGCTCCGGAACCCTTGAAGGTATATCCCAGTGACATGGTGTCTCTTGTGAGTTCACCGGTCTCCAGATCGATAAAGTATATATTTCCGTCCATACATGCATATATAACTTCTACCAGGTCATCTTTTTCTTTTGCCCAGTCATACATGTTCATGTGTTGCCTAACTGACGACGGCCATTTCATTATAAGAGGCTGACCAGTCCAACCGCTGCCTGTCCAGGTTGAGTCCCCTGAAGTAAGCCCGCCGGTTGTTACAGACCATTCTCTCTCAAGTTTGAATGAGGACATGTTGGCATAACCATAGGTAGGGTCGTTTCTGTAGTTATTTCCCCTGAAAGTGACGATACCATCGATATTGGTATAATTGCTTCCCTTGTTGAAGCTTATCTCAGCCTTAGGCTTGTAATCCGAAACGCTGTCAAGTGTTACACCATCCACATTTACATCTGTGTAAGATACATAATTGGAAGGATCTGTGCTGCTTACACAGTGAGGCCTAATGTCAGGCATATAGTATGAGCTTCCACCATCCGACAAAACATTGTCTACAAGATCAGATATGGCAGGGAGACTGCCGGGAACATCATTATCAACATCGGAACTGTCCGATGGTGGGAGGGTTCCTGTCTGTACATCATTTGTGAAGCTCTTTAAACGCCAGTATATGAAAAGTCCCAGTAGTGAGCAGATTATGATGGCGACGATCCATGCCAGTAATTTCGGCATGACGGTAGGCTGCTTTTTAGTATCATGGCTCCCTGCATGATGGATTTGGGCGTGCTGATTATTTACATTGCCTTTATTTTGATGGCCATATTTGGTGTGGTTGACCTTTTTGCGTTGCTGATCATTTATAACCGCTTGATGGCTGTTTTTTTGTGTGTGCTGATCATTTATAACCGCTTGATGACTGGCTTTTTCGTGGCGATGATCATCCTTTCCCGCTTGGGGCTGTGTGTCTGTTCCGGAGGTTTTATGTCTCTTCTCAGAAATCGGTACATGAACCGGAGCATCCGATATGTCTGTCGGTTCGTTGTCCGGCTCAGGCTCGGCAGTAGCAGCAGAATTTCGTTCCTTCTCAGCCTTAAGGAAGGCTGCAACCTTCTCTGCCTGAACCTTGTCGTCAGGATCCAGTTCAAATTCCATGACCAGAACCTGTTCATCAGGAAGTTCAGCATAAACAACACTGACTATGGAACCATCCTCGGATCTGGCTATGGGAGGGTGGCTGCTGTCCACCTGGGAAGAATTTTTTGTAATAATATTTTTAAGTTGTGATGAACTCATTTATATTTCTCCTATGTACATAAGAATAAAAAATTAACAGCATAAGCGTGTTAATTATATACTCTTTTATTACAATAATCCACTGAAAATACATATGTGGCACCCCCAAATGCTTTTTTTCTTAAAACTATGCTGCCAATGGCTTTACTTTAGCGTGCTACTATGGTAGAATTGCAAAGTCCGAGGCGTGCCCCGGAAAATATTATAATAAGGAAGAGAGGATTTTAATATGAAGAAATTTGGTGTAATATTATTAGCTGCTGCTATGTGCCTTGGCCTTGCAGGCTGCGGTTCAAAGGCAGATGACAAGAAGGCAGACAGTGAGAAGGTATATGCTGTTGAAGCAGGCTCAGCAGGCGAGGAAGCAGCAAATGAGAAGGGTTATAAGACAAATGCTGTTAATTCACAGGCTGACGCACTTATGGAGGTTCAGGCAGGAACAAGTGACGCTGCCATAATCGATCTTCTTATGGCAGGTGCCATGATCGGTGAGGGTACAAGCTATCCTGATCTTATCCACACAGATGAGCTTACAACAGAAGAGTACGGAGTAGGCTGCAGAAAGGGTTCAGATCTTGCAGCATATATCAACAGTGTGTTCGGTGAGGCATATGCCGACGGAACAATGAAGGATATCGCTTCAAAGTATGGCGTTCAGGAAGCTCTTCTTGAGCAGTCAAAGAGTGATTTCACAGAGGCTGCTGACGGAGATGTGGCATACATCAAGTCAAAGGGTTCACTTATCGTAGGTATTACTGATTTCGCTCCTATGGATTACGAGGAGAACGGTGAGTGGATTGGATTTGACGCAGATATGGCCAAGCTCGTTGCAGAGAAGCTTGGTGTTGAGGTTAAGTTTGTTGTTATCGACTGGGATACAAAGCTTATGGAGTTAAATTCAAAGAATATTGATGTTGTATGACACTTACAAATGAAGTTACATCATCAATGGAATGTACAAATGCATACTGCAACAATGCGCAGGTTGTAGTTGTTAAGTCAAATTAATCAGGATTTAGATATAGTTTGTTAGAGATACTGGAGGATTAGTAATGTTTTGGTCAGTAACAGCCCAGTTGTTAGAGGGACTTGCGACAACATTTGAGATTTTCATATTGACACTTGTGTTTGCACTGCCGCTTGGTCTTATCCTTGCTCTTGGAAGTATGAGTAAGTTTAAGCCCCTTAAGTTTTTACTACAGGTTATAATCTGGATAATCCGTGGTACACCGCTTATGCTGCAGCTTATTATAATTTTTTATGGCCCGGGACTGTGGCTTTCACATAATCTCTGGTCGGGAGACGAAGCAGGAAGAATAACTGCTACAGTAGTTGCCTTTTCCATCAACTATGCATGTTATTTCTCTGTAATATTCCGTGGTGGAATAGAGGGAGTTCCTGTGGGACAGCGTGAGGCGGGAGAGGTGCTTGGCATGACCAAAACACAGATATTCTTCAAGGTGACATTGCTTCAGATGATCAAACGTGTTGTTCCGCCGATGAGTAACGAGATAATCACCCTTGTAAAGGATACATCGCTGGCAAGGATAATCGCAGCCTATGAGCTGACATTTGCAGGCTTCTCATATATGAAGTCGGCAGGTATCACATGGCCGTTGTTCTACACAGGTGTGTTCTATCTGTTATTTGTTGGAATACTTACACTGTTATTCAATTACATTGAGAAGAAACTGGCATATTTTAAGTAGATTATCGTATTAGACAGAGGAGTGACACAGATGGCTATTCTTGAAGTAAATAATATAGAAAAGCACTTTGGCAGCACCAAGGTTTTAAAGGATGTAAGCTTTTCGCTGGAGCAGGGAAATGCCCTTGCCATAATTGGTTCGTCAGGTTCCGGAAAGACAACACTTCTCAGGTGTCTCAACTTTCTTGAGAAGCCCGATCACGGAACCATAATTGTAAATGGTGAGACATTGTTCGACGGAAGTGTACCTTATAAGAGAAATGAAAAGGAGTTGAGACGTAAACGTCTGCATTTTGGAATGGTATTCCAGTCCTTTAACCTGTTCCCGCAGTATACGGCCCTTGAAAATGTAATGCTGGCGAGACAGATGCTTGCCAAGGAGGAGCCAGATTTTAAGGCGAGAAAAAAGGAAATATATCAGCAGATAAGAGAGGACAGTATTGAAGCCCTTACTAAGATGGGACTCCAGGAGAGGATGGATCATTATCCTCATCAGTTGTCCGGCGGACAGCAGCAGAGAGTTTCCATTGCCAGAGCACTTGTTATGAAGCCTGATATATTATGTTTTGATGAGCCTACATCAGCCCTGGATCCTGAGCTTACCGGTGAGGTGCTCAAGGTTATAAGGAACCTGGCTGAGAATAATACCACAATGATCATAGTTACCCATGAGATGGCATTTGCCAGAGACGTAGCCGACCAGGTTATATTCATGGATGACGGATATGTTGTTGAGGCGGGAGAT
>ENA-OPFT01001333-OPFT01001333.1-human-gut-metagenome-genome-assembly--contig:-NODE-1333-length-12472-cov-1.698800_pt1 | contig 12472 bp, 9 predicted proteins | sample MGYA00241714_ERZ501560 | MGnify/ENA primary metagenome ERZ501560 (study PRJEB25962, sample SAMEA2042392) | human gut metagenome | biome: human gut; feature: human-associated habitat; material: faeces...
TACGTCCCTTACGCTGTGGCGGAAATGTTGTTCAAATCAGTTCAAAGTACTAGACAAATTCCACAAAATATTAGATAATAGAAGCAAATTAGTTTTCATTTTGCATAGGAGGTCGGCATGAAGAAGAAAAAAATAGTTATTGCACTCGGACATGATGCTCTTGGAACAACTCTTCCGGAGCAGCACGAGGCTACAAAGCATACAGCAAAGGCAGTTGCAGATTTTATCAGGGACGATTATGAGGTTGTTATCACACACAGCAACGGACCGCAGGTGGGCATGATTCACACTGCTATGTCTGAGTTTTGCAGGATTTATCCTGAGTATACAGCTACACCTACAGCAGTCTGCTCTGCAATGAGCCAGGGATATATAGGATATGATTTACAGAATGCTATCCGTACAGAGCTTCTCGGCAGAGGAATTTACAAGACCGTTTCTACAGTACTTACACAGGTGGTTGTTGACCCATATGATGAGGCTTTTTATCATCCGACAAAGGTTATCGGCCGTGTTATGACAGAGGCTGAGGCTGAGGAAGAAGAGAAGAAGGGCAACCATGTGACACAGGTTGAGGGAGGCTACAGAAGAGTTGTGGCAGCTCCAAAGCCTGTTGATATAGTGGAAAAGGATGCTATTAAGGCTCTTGTTGATGCGGATCAGGTTGTTATCGCATGCGGTGGCGGCGGAATTCCTGTTTTAGCACAGGATAATAAGCTTCAGGGCGCCAGTGCTGTTATCGAGAAGGATCTTGCAGCAGGAAAGCTTGCAGATACTCTTGATGCTGACAGACTTGTTATACTTACAAGCGTTGACAAGGTCTGCCTGAACTATGGCAAGGAGGATGAGAAGCCACTTGATACCATGACTGTCGATGAGGCAAAGAAGTACCTTGCAGCAGGCGAGTTTGATGAGGGTACCATGGCTCCAAAGATTGAGGCAGCTATCGACTTTATCGGTGACTCTGCCATCCGTTCAGTGCTTATCACAAAGCTCAACAAAGAGGGCAAGACAGTTTCAGGTGGTATGGGCACTTTAATTACAAAGTAGAGCTTAATTGTTATAATTCACACATATCCCACACGTCTATATGCATTTTGCAGAGCAGATGTGTGGGATTCTAAATAAAAAGAGTAAGATAGAAGGTAACACAAAATGAGTGAGAAAAGGCTTCAAAAGAGAGATGAAATCTCAGATGAGTACAAATGGAAGCTTGAGGATATGTATGAGACAGATGAGCTGTGGGAGGCTGAGTGCGAAAAAGCGTCACAGCTTGCAGAAAAGCTATCCGGATTTAAGGGACATCTGGCCGACAGTGCAGCAACGCTGCTTGATTTTTTTAAAAAGCAGGATGAGCTGTCTTATTATTTGGAGCGTATAGTGGTTTATGCGAATGAGCGCTCGCATCAGGATACTGCCGTGTCGAAATATCAGGCATATGTGTCAAAGGCAGAGACAATGACTGTTCAGGCATCAGGTGCGCTGGCATTTGCGAGTCCGGAGATTTTGCAGATAGATGATAAAAGGCTTGAGAGCTTTTACAGTGAGAGCAATGAGCTTATGCACTATAAGCGTGCGATTGATGAGATAATGCGTCAGAAAGCGCATACTTTATCGGCTGCAGAGGAGAATATCCTGGCGCAGTGCGGTGAGATGGCTGCAGCACCGGAGAATATATTCAGCATGTTCAACAATGCGGATATCAAATTCCCGTATATCACTGATGTCGAGGGAAATAAAATCCGTATCACGCACGGCAATTTCATAGATTTTTTAAGCAGCAAGGACAGAAGCCTGCGCAAGCAGGTGTTCCGCGGAGTGTATGATTCGTACAAGAAGTGGAGCAATACTGTTTCCATGATGTACATCAGCAAGCTGAAAAATGACACTTTTTATGCAAGGGTAAGAAAATATGACAGCGCAAGGGCCATGTATTTATCCGATGGCGATATTCCTGAGAGCGTATATGACAATCTGATTGAGACGGTTCATGCACATCTGCCGGCTCTGCACGGGTACATGGCGCTTAGGAAGAAGCTTTTAGGTGTGGAGCATCTGCATATGTATGATTTGTTTGCACCGATTGTGGACAATGTACAGACCACATACACCTATGATGAGGCGAAAAAGCTTGTGGCAAAGGCGCTTGAGCCTATGGGCGATGAAGTATGTCAGCACACTTAAGGCTGGCATGGAGAGTGGCTGGATAGATGTATATGAGAATGAGAACAAGAGAAGCGGTGCGTATTCATGGGGCGCTTACGGCACTCATCCGTATGTGCTTTTGAACTATGCCGACAATCTGGACAGTGTGTTTACGCTGGCTCATGAGATGGGACATGCGATGCATACATACTATTCAAATGAGCATCAGAGCATCACCTACGCGGGATACCTGATTTTTGTGGCAGAGGTTGCATCCACCTGCAATGAGTCGCTTCTAATGCACTATATGCTTGAGAATTGTGAGGATGAGAATGAGAGAAAATATCTCATGACACATTTTTTGGACGGCTTCAGGACAATACTTTTCAGGCAGGCGCAGTTTGCAGAGTTTGAGCATATAGCTCACCGAAAAATGCAAAAGGGCGAGCCGGTTACCAAGGATGTGCTAAATGAGCTATGGCATGAGCTGAATGTGCAGTACTACGGACCGGATATGCGCGTGGATGATGAGATATCATATGAGTGGATGCGCATACCGCATTTTTACACACCGTACTATGTATATCAGTACTCGACGGGCTATTCGGCAGCAGTTGCTTTTTCAAAAAAGATACTTGAGGAGGGAAAGCCTGCTGTGGATAAGTATATAGGAAATTTCCTGTGCGGTGGATGCTCGAAGAATCCAATCGAGCTGCTAAAGAGTGCCGGTGTCGATATGAGCACACCAAAGCCTGTGGATGACGCACTCAATGTATTTGAGGATTATCTGAAGCAGTTTGAGACAGCAACTAAGTAAGGAGAAACATTTTTATGGAAAGAATTAAAAGCTTTACAATTAATCATAATATTCTTAAACCTGGATTTTATATTTCAAGAAAAGACGGAGAAATCGTTACATACGACCTTCGTACAAGAAAACCTAATGCAGGCGATTATATGTCCAATTCAGCTATGCACTCAGTGGAGCATATGTTTGCAACATGTGTGAGAAACTCTGAGATTGCAGATGATGTGGTATATTTTGGACCGATGGGCTGTCAGACAGGCTTCTATCTCGTTGTGAGGGATGTCGAGCCGGGGAAGGTTTTTGAAATCACCAAAGAGGTCTTAAAGCAGATACTAGAGTATGATGGACCGGTGTTTGGTGCATCAGCCATAGAGTGCGGACATTACGAGAATCTGTCACTTGACGAGGCAAAGAAGGAGTGCCGTGCATATCTTAAGGTGCTTGAGAGCCAGACAAATATGGAGTTTACTTATCCACAGTAAACGAGGACTAAAAATATAATAGCAAGATAGCAGGAATGGAGAAATAAAATGACAATAGGTGTAATTGGTGCAATGCAGATGGAGGTCGATGACTTAAAGGCTCAGATGACAGACACACAGACAGAGGTTTACAGCGGAGTGGAGTTTGTTGAGGGCAAAATCGGTGATCAGTATGTTGTTGCGGCAAAATGCGGAATAGGAAAGGTATTTGCGGCAATATGTGCAGAGGCCATGATTTTGAAATATGATGTAGATATGATTGTCAATATCGGAGTGGCAGGAACTTTGACAAAGGACTTAAATGTGCTTGACGTGGCAGTAGCAACAAACGTGCTGCAGCACGATATGGATACATCGCCAATCGGAGATCCGAAGGGGCTTCTTTCAGGCATCAATATGATTCTGCTTCCGGCAGATACAAAAATGGTGGAGCTTATGTGCTCATGCTTAGCTGACAGGAATATCCACTACAAAAAGGGCAATATCGCAACAGGAGATCAGTTTATTGCCACAAAGGATCAGAAGGATTATATTTCGAATACCTTTGATGCAATCGCAGCAGAGATGGAGGGAGGCAGCATCGGTCATGTGTGCTATGTGAACAAGGTGCCATTTGCCATTCTTCGTTCAATATCAGACGGTGATGGCGGCGAGACAGACTACCAGACCTTTGCGGAGAAGGCTGCGCATCAGTCGATTGAGGTAGTGCTTGAGTTTATCGGAAGGGCAGAAGAACTGAAATAGAGTTATTTCATTATTCATAATTTGTGATAATAAAGAATAGTATATAGCATGAGTGAATACAGAGCATACATGCAAAATACAAAACTACATAATGGGACAAAACGAAAGAAACGCCGACACAGATTCCTTTTTGGAGTGCTGCTGTCGGCGCTTCTTATTACAGGCGCTTTATATGGCAGAGAGTATGACATATCACAGCTGAAAAATATAGAGGTGATGGAGACACTTAGCAGTGCTGTGAGTCAGTTCGGAGACAGAAAGCTGCCTGTATATTCGGTTCAGACAACAGAAAAAAAGATAGCCCTTTCATTTGACTGTGCCTGGGGAGCAGAGGATTTTGACAGTATGATGGAGACACTTGACAAGCACAACGTAAAGGCTACATTTTTTATGACAGGAGGGTTTGTGAGTGATAATCCTGAATGTGTAAAGACGCTGGTTGAAAAAGGGCATGAGCCCGGAAATCACAGTGAGCACCACTATGATATGGCAACAATCACGGCAGGCGAGATGAAGACGGAGATAATGGATGTGCACAAAAAGGTCAAGGAGCTGACCGGAAAGGATATGAAGGTATTCAGACCGCCATACGGCTCGTACAACAATGAACTGATTGACACAGTGTATGGCTGTGACTATTATCCAATCCAGTGGGATGTGGATTCGCTCGACTGGAAAAACTATGGTGTGCAAAACATTATAGATACAGTGTGCAATCACAAAAGCCTGGATTGTGGCTCGATAATACTCTGCCATCTTGGCGCCAAATACACATCGCAGGCACTCGATGAGATGCTCACGAAGCTGCAGGACATGGGCTATGAGATAGTTCCGGTATCAAAGCTGATCATGACTGAAGGCTATCATATGGATGCAAACGGTATGCAGATCAAGGACTGAGCAATTTCATAAATCAATATTTTAGTCAATATTTAGTCAATATTTTAGCCACTTACGATATTGTTATTTACAGACAAGTGTGTTAAACTAAAACTATATTTTAAAGAAGCTGTGAGACAGCTATGGGGGTAAATTATATGACAGATACAGGTTTTTTAGTAGCATTCTTTATAGTTATTTTTTTAGTTATCATCTTTGCGCTTGTCGCTGTAATCGGAGCCGTTACAAGTGCTGTTGCAGGTATCAATGATGATGAGGATGAGATTGAGGAAGAGGGCATTTGAAGCTAAAATAAATAAAAGATATTAAAAGATATTTAAAGACATCGAATTATATTAATCGTATAATTGGGTGTCTTTTTATTGTCAAAATCTCTTAAAAAAGTATAAACCAATTGAGTTGCAATCCGACATATTGTATAATAAAAGTATAACAGCGAATTAAATTTATTGTGAAAATCGCAGTAATCATTGTCTATTAAACTAATGCAGGACATTATCAAGAAAAGAAAAAGGAGGGGTCAGATGATATCCAGATATAGTGTAAAAAAGCCTTTTACTGTACTTGTAGGAGTATTGCTGGTAATAGTACTTGGTGTTGTATCGCTTGGCAGGATGACGACAGATCTGCTGCCGGATATGAGCTTTCAGTATGCACTTATCGTGACAACAGATATGGGAGCAAGTCCACAGGAGGTGGAGAGCGATGTCACCGCGCCGCTTGAAGCAGCTATGGCAACTACGTCCAATATCAAAAACGTAAGCTCAATGTCATATAACAGCTATTCGCTGGTGACATGCGAGTATGAGCAGAATGCCAACATGGATTCTGTAGTGATAGAGATGCAGCAGAAAATAGATCAGGTCAAGGCTGGCTGGAAGGATGGAGTGGGTACTCCGACCATTATGAAGATAAATCCGGACATGCTTCCAATCATGATGACTGCTGTGGATATGGATGGGAAAAGCAAGTCGGAAATCACAGACTTTGTGGAAAACACACTTAAGCCTGCAATTGAGAGTACAGAGGGAGTCGCATCAGTGACTGCAACAGGTGAGCTCACCGAGCAGATACAGGTCACGATGAATCAGGCCAAGATAGATGCGCTCAATGAGAAAATAAATAATGCCGTTTCAAAGAAATTTGACGATGCAAAAAGTCAGATGGATGATGCAAGCGCAAAGATAGAGAGCGGACAAAACGCAATCACATCTGCATCGGATCAGATGAGTGCGGGAGTGGATACGCTAAAGGGGCAAAAGGCAAAGCTTGCAGAGCAGAAGACTCAGCTGGAGAGTACTCTTGCAAGCTTAAATGAGCAGAAGAGCCAGCTTGAAACAATTCAGTCAGCTCTTTCAGACTTCATGAATAGTGATACATATACAAAGACAATTCCGTCACTCAAAGAGGGCGCAAATGCACCAGGTGAAGCAGGACAGACTCTCAAAGCGCAGCTTGAGCAGGTTGATAAGCAGATTGCAACACAGTTTTCAGGTCTCTCGGCGCTTGGAATTATCGTAAACACAGCAGATGATCTGCCTGCGGCAGCGTCAGCGATAGCACAGACTCTCATTCAGGTGAATACAGGTATAGAGCAGTGCCAAAGCGGACTTGACCAGATAGCACAAGGAGAGACAGCACTTTTAGATGCCTATGATAATCTAAACAGTCAGGCAGCTATAAGCTCGATAAGCATAGGACAGCAGTCAGCACAGCTTGCAACAGCAGCGGCATCTCTTGACAGCTCAAAGAAGGAGCTTGAAAAGAGTAAGGATGATGCACTTGACAAGTCAAACTTAAATGCAGTTTTAACAATTGACTCGCTCTCGCAGCTTCTTGTCGCACAGAACTTTGACATGCCTGCAGGCTATGTAAATGATTCAAATGGCACGCAGTATATAGTACAGGTGGGAGATGAGATAAAATCAATTGATGATTTAACAAATCTAGTGCTTATGGATATGAAGCTTGATGGAATATCTCCTATTCATGTCGGTGATGTGGCAGATGTTGAGATGACTGACAACTCGGATGAGACATATGCGATAGTCAACGGTAATCCCGGAATAATGCTCTCCATGGAGAAGCAGACCGGCTACTCTACAGGAGACGTCACAGACCGTCTTTTGGACAAGCTTGATTCGCTGGAAAAGGAAAATGACGGATTACACACCACAGTGCTTATGAACCAGGGCGTATACATCGACATGGTTGTAAAAAGTGTGATGCAGAATATGATAGTGGGAGCAATACTTGCCATTTTCGTATTGCTTTTGTTCTTAAAGGATATAAAGCCAACACTTGTTATCGCAGCATCTATACCGCTATCGGTTATTGTGGCGGTGGTGCTTATGTATTTTACGGATATCACCTTAAATATCATTTCAATGTCGGGACTTGTGCTTGGAATAGGAATGCTGGTGGATAATTCAATCGTAGTAATCGAGAATATCTACAGATTAAGGGGAGAGGGATATTCGGTAAAGAAGGCGGCTGTTGAGGGTGCAAATCAGGTGGCAGGAGCCATTTTTGCCTCTACACTTACCACGGTAAGCGTGTACGCGCCAATCATTTTTACTGATGGAATCACGAGACAGCTCTTTGTAGACCTGGCACTTACGGTAGCGTTTACTCTTATGGCATCTCTTGTAGTGGCACTCACATTTGTACCGGCAATTGCTTCAGGCATGCTCAAAAAGACGAAGGATATAAAGCATCCATGGTTTGACCGTTTTAAGAACTGGTATGGAAATGTGCTCGGCACATGTCTTAGATTTAAGCCGGTGGTATTTATTGCGGCAGTAGTGCTTTTAGTCGGAAGTGGCGCACTTTGCATGTCAAGGGGAATGACATTTATGGATATGGACATGGAGTCAAATCAGATTTCACTTACCATAGAGGCAAAGGATGACGAAAAGCTTGACTTCAAGCAGCTTACAGAGCTGTCTGATAAGGTCATGGACAAAATATCTGATATAAAGGGCATAGACACAATAGGAGCTACAGCAGGCGGCAGCTCTACCATGAACCTGATGAGCTCAGGAAGCGACAGTGTGAGCATGTATATATTGCTTGATGAGAAGTCGGATGTTTCATCGGATAAGGTAATAGATGAAATTGAAAAACGCACAAAGAATCTGGACTGCAAGGTAACAGCATCTTCACAAGCTATGGACTCATCAGAGTTTTTCGGAAGTGGTCTCTCTGTCAGGATTAAGGGTAATGATATAGACAAGCTGCAGAAGCTTGCAGGTGATGTGGCAGATATCCTTAAGGACACAAATGGAGTGACAGATATAGATGACGGTCTTGGAGATACAATCAATGAGCTTAAGATAACTGTGGATAAGGAAAAAGCAGCAAAGTATGGCTATACGGTGGCTCAGGTATACCAGCTCGTATCCGGTGAGATATCATCTCAAAAGAGCGCAACAACAATTACGACCGACATAAAGGACTATGAGGTATACTTACAATCCGCAGAGCAGTCTGATGTGACTGTGGACGACATCAAAAACCTTACATTTACCTATAAGGATAATGATGGCAGTGAAAAGGAGATTCCGCTCAGTGATATCTGCACTATTTCACAGGAACAGACATTAAGTACCATTCACCGAGATGCTCAGACAAGATATATTACGGTATCAGGTGCGGTTGATGAAAACCATAATGTAACATTACTAAGCAATAAAATTAAATCAAAAATTGATAAACTTAGCATTCCTGATGGCTATTCAATAGACATGGAGGGCGAGGATGAGACAATAAATGAGTCAATGAGTCAGCTTGTACTTATGCTTGTGCTTGCAGTGATATTTATCTATCTTATCATGGTGGCGCAGTTCCAGTCATTGCTTTCACCGTTTATTATCATGTTCTGTATACCTCTTGCGTTTACAGGAGGCTTTATAGCTCTTTTCATCACGGGAAATGAGCTCGGAATCATATCAATGCTTGGCTTTATCATGCTGGCAGGCCTCATTGTAAATAATGGAATCGTGCTCATTGATTACATCAATCAGGCTAGGAGAGAGGGCATGAGCAAGCATGAGGCAATCATAGACGCAGGCCGTACAAGGCTTCGTCCAATACTGATGACAGCGATGACTACCATACTTGCAATGTTTACATCGGCGATAGGTATCGGAGATGGCTCAGATATGATAAAGCCGATGGCAATCGCAATAATAGGAGGTCTCGTATACGGAACCATCCTTACGCTTATAGTAATTCCATGTATCTATGATGCGTTCAACAGAGAGAAGAGCATGGTAGAGGAAGAACTGTAGCAAGTGAGAAAGGGATAGCTAGAAATATAGAGAGTTGGAGGATTTTTACATGGCAAAGTATATTATGGCATTAGATGCGGGCACTACCAGCAACAGATGTATACTTTTCAATGAGAAGGGCGAGATGTGCAGTGTGGCACAGAAGGAATTTACGCAGTTTTTTCCAAAGCCGGGCTGGGTGGAGCATGATGCAGAGGAAATCTGGGCAACACAGCTTGAGGTGGCAAAGGAGGCAATGGCCAATATCCAGGCTACGGCAGCCGACATATGTGCGATAGGCATTACTAACCAGAGAGAGACCACAATTGTATGGGACAAAAATACAGGTGAGCCGGTTTATCACGCGATAGTATGGCAGTGCAGACGCACGGCAGAGTATGCGGATTCACTGAAGGAAAAGGGGCTTACCGAGACCTTCAGAAAAAAGACAGGACTTGTGATAGATGCTTATTTTTCAGCAACTAAGCTCAAGTGGCTCCTTGACAATGTGCCGGGAGCGAGGGAGAGAGCCGAAAGAGGCGAGCTTTTGTTTGGAACAGTCGAGACATGGCTTATATGGAAGCTCACTCAGGGACAGGTGCATGTCACGGATTATTCCAATGCTTCAAGAACCATGATGTTTAATATCAATACCTTAAAGTGGGATGATGAGATACTTAAGGAGCTTGATATACCAAAGAGCATGCTTCCAAAGCCAATGCCGTCAAGCTATGTATATGGTGAGGTGAATCCTGTGTTCTTCGGGGGACCGATTCCTATCGCGGGAGCGGCAGGAGACCAGCAGGCAGCACTTTTTGGACAGACATGCTTTAGGGCAGGAGAAGCCAAAAATACATACGGTACAGGATGTTTTCTGCTGATGAACACAGGTGAGATGCCGGTATCCTCAAAGAACGGACTTGTTACCACTATAGCCTGGGGCATAGACGGCAAGGTGGTATATGCGCTGGAGGGATCAATATTTGTGGCAGGAGCCTCTATCCAGTGGCTACGCGATGAGATGAAATTTTTCGATTCCTCAACAGATTCAGAATACATGGCGAGAAAGGTAAAAGACACAAACGGCTGCTATGTGGTGCCGGCATTTACAGGGCTTGGAGCACCGTACTGGGATCAGTATGCCAGAGGAACCATTGTGGGGCTTACGAGAGGTGTAAACAAGTATCATGTCATAAGGGCAACTCTGGAATCAATGGCATTTCAGGTAAATGATGTGCTTGAGGCAATGAAGGCTGATTCGGGCATCAATCTCACATCACTTAAGGTGGACGGCGGCGCCAGTGCCAATAATCTGCTCATGCAGATGCAGGCTGATATCAGCAATGCACCGGTCAACAGGCCTGTGTGCGTGGAGACAACAGCCATGGGCGCAGCGTACCTCGCAGGGCTTGCAGTGGGCTATTGGGAAAGCATGGATGATATAAAGAGAAACTGGTCTATTGACCGTGTGTTTGAGCCGGAGATAGCGGCTGATTTGAGAGAAAAGAAGCTTAAAATGTGGAAAAAGGCTGTCGCCTGCGCATTTAACTGGGCAAAGGATGAATAATAGCTGATGCTTGCATTGTTTTAAATGAGCTTGGTGATACGGCAATTAAACAATGTATGGAAATTGGTAGGAGAAAATAACATGTATGATGTAGTAATTATAGGAGCGGGAGTATCGGGAAGCGCCTGTGCCAGAGAGCTTTCGAAATATAACCTGTCCATCTGTGTGGTGGAAAAGGAGGAGGACGTGTGCTGTGGCACTTCAAAGGCAAACAGTGCTATTGTCCATTCCGGAATTGATTGTAAGACCGGTACACTTATGGCACAGATGAATATCCGTGGAAATGAGATGATGGACGAGCTTTCGAAGCAGCTTGATTTTGAGTTTAGAAGAAACGGCTCACTGATAGTGTGCTTTAGCGAGGACGATATGCCAAGGCTTAAGGAGCTTTACAATCAGGGAATCGCAAATGGCGTGCCGGGACTTGAAATTCTTGATTCAAAGAAAGCGCATGAGATGGAGCCGAATCTGTCTGATGAAGTTGTTGCAGCTATTTACTGCCCGACAGGAGGCATTTTATGTCCGTTTGGCATGAATATTGCATTTGCTGAGAATGCTGCGGCAAACGGTGTGGAGTTTTTATTTAACACCGAGGTGAAGGAGATTCAAAAGGAGCAGGCAGGCTATATTCTCATTACTCAAAATGGAGAAATTCATGCACGCTGCGTTGTAAATGCAGCCGGTGTATATGCTGATGTATTTCACAACATGGTGAGTGAAAACAAAATCCATATCACACCAAGGCGCGGAGAGTACGAGCTTTTAGACAGGGCTGCGGGAGGTATCGTTGACAAGACAATCTTCCAGCTTCCGGGAAAATACGGCAAGGGCGTGCTTGTAACCCCGACAGTACACGGAAATATCCTAATCGGACCTACAGCAGATGACCATGAGGACAAGGATGGTACAAATACAACGAGAGTAGGTTTAGAGCATGTTGTGACATCCGGCACACGTTCGGTGCCGTCACTTCCTATGCGTCAGGTCATCACATCGTTTGCAGGAAACCGTGCACATGAGGACGGACATGAGTTTATCATCGAGGAGCTTTCTGACGCACCGTATTTTATTGACTGCGCAGGTATAGAGTCACCGGGCTTATCAAGTGCGCCGGCTATCGGTGAGAGAGTGGCAGCAATAGTTGAGGGGCTTTTTAATCCTTCTAAAAGTGCGGACTTTATCGAGACAAGAAAAGGTATTTTAAATCCAAAGAAGCTTTCAGAGGATGAGTATAAAGAGCTGATAAAAGAAAAGCCTGAGTATGGTAACATAATCTGCCGCTGTGAGATGATTACGGAGGGCGAGATAATGGATGCGGTAAACAGACCACTGGGCGCAAAGTCACTTGATGGTGTGAAGAGACGCACCAGAGCCGGAATGGGCAGATGTCAGGCAGGCTTCTGTTCTCCGAGAACTATGGAGATTATCGCCAGAGAGAAGGGAATTTCGCAGTTTGACATCACTAAAAGCGGTGGAAAGTCAAAGATAGTTGTTGGAATGAGCAAGAACCGCGGATAGCCTGTCTTATTTCCAAGAGACAGGTAACGATAGATTG
>ENA-OPFT01001340-OPFT01001340.1-human-gut-metagenome-genome-assembly--contig:-NODE-1340-length-12425-cov-2.273888_pt1 | contig 12425 bp, 15 predicted proteins | sample MGYA00241714_ERZ501560 | MGnify/ENA primary metagenome ERZ501560 (study PRJEB25962, sample SAMEA2042392) | human gut metagenome | biome: human gut; feature: human-associated habitat; material: faeces...
ATCTATTAAACGACATACAATGGTAAAAGGTATTGAGAAGTTCAAGGAGTTCTTCAAGGGATTTGAAGATTCCTATGTTATAATTGGAGGCACGGCATGTGAAATTCACGAGGAACTATATGCGCAGACTCCAAGGGCAACCAAAGACATAGACATCATTCTCGTAGTAGAAGCCCTGTCCCACGAATTTGTCTCCCGGTTTTGGGAACTGGTAAAAGCCGCAGGATATGAGCAGCGCAATATAGGAACAAGTGAAGGCAATCAGCATAAACACGAGTATTATCGGTTTATGAAACCGGCAAGTATGGAGTTTCCCTATCAGATAGAGCTTTTCTCACGCAATATAGGACTGTTGGACTTTCCGGAAGACGCCCACATAACCCCCATCCCGACAGATGATGATTTGTCAAGCCTTTCTGCCATACTTATGGATGATGGCTATTACAATTTCACGATAAAACACAGCTATGTTGAAGATGGTGTTCACATTGCAAATGTAGAGAGCCTTATCTGCCTGAAATGCAAAGCATTTCTTGAAATGTCCGATAGAAAGGCGAAAGGGGAACAAGTGGACAGCAAGCATATACAGAAACACAAAAAGGATGTGTTCAGGCTTGCAGCCATGCTTGCTCCTTCCGACAGTTTCGAGGATGTACCACAAACATTAAAAGATGATGTGTCACATTTCTGTGATGAAGTTAAGGACGAACTTCCCAACCAGGATTTCTTCAAATCGGCCGGTTTGCGAAACATTACCGGAGAGCAGATGTTGGAGCAACTGAAAACCAGCTTTTTGTAAAATGACTCGATTACAATACGCATCCGACCTTCATCTGGAATTTGCGGAGAATGCCAGTTATATCAAGCATAATCCGCTGAAAGTTGCAGGAGATATTCTTGTATTGGCAGGTGACATAGGGTATTTCGGAGATGAGAACTACAGCCGCCATCCGTTTTGGGATTGGGCTTCCGACAATTACAAGCAAGTAATTGTTGTTCCAGGAAATCATGAGTTTTACAAAATGTTCAATCTTGACTCTTTATATAACGGTTGGACATCAAGAATACGGACTAATGTCATTTGTTATTATAATGCTGTTATTCCTTTGTCCGAACATACTGAAATAATAGCGACCACACTATGGTCTCATATAGAACGGCAGGATGCATTCCGGACAGAACTGGCTATATCGGATTTCCGGCGTATCAAATGTGGGGACAACGATTCTCTTAACTGGACGCGCTTCAATATGGAGCACGACAAATGCTTTAGATTTCTCAAAGAAAGCATATTCAAAAGCAATAAGGAACATATCATTGTAGTTACGCACCATGTACCGTCACTTGAATTGCTTGCGCCAGAGTTCACGGGAAGTCCGTTAAACGGAGCTTTTACAGTCGATCTTACCGATTATATTACAAACAATCCTATAGATTATTGGATATACGGTCATTCACATCGTAATATTGATAAAATTATCGGCGGGACAAAATGTGTCACAAACCAACTCGGCTATGTATTCTATAATGAACATTTGGCCTTCAACCCAAACAAATTCATAGAAATATATTAGCGAAAATGAGAGCCGATCCGTCACGGACAGGCTCTCAAAAAATGAAAAAGTTGTTTTCACTTATGAACAAAAAGACTACTTATCTGAAATAAAGTTCTACTTTCGTGTGTCTGTTGGCTTCGTTCGGTACATAATACGATATGCCGCCCTCGTACATTCTGGTAATGCTTTCTGCCGATAAGCCACGCTTGATGAGTTCACCGGCAATGTAATCGGCTCTGGCTGTGCTCAGCGTGTTGTTGATGGAAGCTGTGCCGGTTGCGCTATCTGCCGCTCCCGCAACTTTCACAGACAGTCCATACTTCTTGGCTACATGAGCGAGCGCGTCAAGATTGACCTTTTGCAGAGAGTCCGTAAGGTGGGCGGTGTTAAGGTCAAAGAAGAAATAGACCGGAGAGCCTATACATTCGTCTCCATGCTGCATGAGGGCGAAATAACCGGCTGCGGAAACAGTGTCCGGGCGGTTGATTGCCGCATTCCGTTTTCCGGGCAGGCTGTCCGTTCCCACTTTGCAGATGCTGTCCGTATTCATGCCCTGAAGACTGTCTGTACCCGTTTCTGTTACAAGGGGCGAGTTGCCGTCCCAATGACGGTTCTTCAACCGGGCTCGGAGGGAGTTCAGTCCGCTGTAATTGTTTACGGGAAACCTCCTGTCATCGGCTTCCATGTCTTCAAACAGATGCCCGTAAGTATCAAGCAGCCCTTCTATTTCGAGAATCTTCTTCAGCTCGTCCAAAGTCCTTCTTTCCTTGTCCAGCTTTCCGGCATATTGCCTGTTCCGTTCTGTCAGGGTGTTCGCATAGCCGGTCAGCCACTCGTTGCGCCTTTCATACGGGCGATGGTCAACAGCGCGTTTCCAGCCGACCTTGCCGATGCTGAAAGAGAATCCCGCCGTCAGCGAGAGCATGTGGTCTCCGAGACGGTTCGCTTTCCCGTATCCGTCGAAGTCCTGGAATGTGGTCGTCCCGGAAAGTTCCATCAGGACGCTTACTCTCTTGGATATGCGGTACTGGCCCTGTATGCCGTATGATATGGCAAGAGGGTTGTGTCCGTTGTCCGCATTGTGCAGCAGTCCGAGACCCGCATACGGGGAAAGCCCCAGCGAACCTCGTCTTGTTTTGCATACCTGTTTCCGAGCAGATTCCACATCAGATCCGCATGGACATGATGATATTCCTGTGTGGACAGTTGACTGTCCTTGAAATGCAGCCCGCTGTAATTGACACGGACGCCGACCGACGGTGTAAACCATTTGCCCACACCTATAGTGTACGAAGGCTTGAGTCTCCCGAAAAGGTCTTCACAGCCGAGCGGCGTGCCGAGAAACGCCGATGCCCCTCCGGACAGGCTGACAAACCAGTTGCCGCTTTTGCGTATCGGGACTACCACTCCGTCAAGATAAGAGGGCTGCATCGGACGTAGCATTTCAATGCCGTTACTGAAACTTTCATATCGGACAGTATCGCTGTCCGACGGTGCAGCATTCGCATGGTTGTGCAGCGAACAAAGTGCCGCAAAGAACAAAATGATATGTTTCGTCATAATCTGATACTTTATTGGTTGATTCTTTTGATTTATGGGTCAGGGATGCCGGTCAACGCTTGGGCTTCCTGCCGATTGCAGGCTTCATCATGCGACTTGCCATCCTCATGCAGCGGAGAGCCCATGCACGGTTGTCCTCGTCTTCGTCCCGTCCCCATTTGAGGTCGCTCTTGCTTCCGCCTCCGCCATGTGTTTCGGCAAAGGTGGTGGCATCATCGACCATGCCCAGGAATAGCAAGGTGGCGCAGTGCATGACCTCTTTCCCTTGTTCCGCTATGGACTGTACAAGAGTGCCGTCAAACATCTGCCGTTCCGGGCCGGTCATCCGTGCCGAAAGGTCACGGAACTCATTCACCATATTTTCCAGCATCGCATCCTTGAGCAGACTGTCCACTTTGGAATGGACATCACGGGAGTATTTGTAGGCTTCTTCCTTGAGATGTTCCGTCCTCTCCTGAATGGCATCCATGTTCTCTTTGAGGTCGGACAGCTGTCGGTCAGCCAGCTTCAGCTTATCCTGTTTGTCTGCCAGTTTAAGCTGGATATAGGCAAGCTCCTTTTTCAGCTTGTCCGTCTCGGCGGATATGGCATCGGCATCGCCCTTGTGCTCTTTCAGTTCGTCTTCAAGAACAGCGAGCCTTGCCTCTTTCTCCGCTTGCTTCTTCAAAAGATTTTCCACCATAGAGGTCAGACCCTTAACCCTGCGCTCTGCCAGCCGGATGTCCGATTGGAGATCCGAAAGGACTTCCTTGTGTCGGGCTATCTGTTCCTCAATGGTCGTACATTCCTCCGACAGCATACGACGGTATTCCTCGGTTGTTCTGTGACGAGCACCTGTTTCTGAGACACTGCTGCCTCTGGAAAGTCCCCACTTCCTGTTTACTTCTGCAAAGTCGCTGTGCAGTTGCTTCATTCTTGCGCTGTACTCGTATTTGTCCTTTCCGGCAAATATCTCCTTGTATGCAAACTTGCCGTCCTTTATTGGCAGTAGCGTACAATGTACATGGGGATTTTGTTCATCGAGGTGCACAACGAACGCCGCGATGTTCTGCTCGCCATACTTTTCACAGATGAATCTATAAGCATCCTTTGCCCACTGTTCAATTTCCGGCTTTCTGACGATTCGGCTGTTATCCGCTCCTTGCTCGAAATCCACATCCTGCTTTCCAAAGGCAAGCTGCCGCATCAGTTCGCGGGAGCCGCCGAGGATAATGTTGACCACCGTCCTGTACTTGGGTTCCACCAGTCCTTCGTTCGGGTCCTTAATACCCCGCTGACGGAGACTGTCGGCCATCCTATCCGGAATACTCCGGCTTTTGTCCACAGGACGCACCTTGCCGTTTACTATCTCAAAGTTCAGATGTTCCCTTGTCGGGTCGTAGTTACCTTTCTTCATGGCATATTCCGCCGCCTTCTCACTGCGGTTACGCAGATGTTCGTTACTTTGGGCGGTGGTGATGCCTTTGGAGACCTGAACGTCGAGAACCTGTTTTGCATTTGTCATACTGCTTCTTCTGTTGCATTGGATAATCTTTCATGTCCCAGCTTGCTGCCTGCCTGGACATCTCTCCCAATGGCTCCTGTCATTGGGGTATTAGGCTCCCCATCCCTTTGTTTGGTGGCAGACGGGCAAGCCCGGATGCCTGCTATAAACGGCAGGACGGCTACGCCGGCTGAAGGACGGATTATCCGTGGTTATACAATGGGGTTCGACAGTCCGCACCTGCGGATTTCTCCAGGGCTTTCGCCGCAGCCGACAGGAACGGGTCGTGAAGGTCGTCAAGGAGCAGCTGACGGTCGTCGTCGTGGTCGATGTCCTTTTCTTTCCCTGAGTTCAGAATTTGCTCTGCAAGGGTCTTTGACAGGTCAATGAATGACGGCCAGCTTGCTCCCAGATCAAAACAGAAGTGTTGCATGAGCTTCATGCTTTCTTCCGGCTTCGACCGGCGCAACACTTTCCGCAGGGCAGCAAGGACGATGCACTCCACAGCAGCGGTGTGGATTTCCAGCACCCGCGCGTTCATCCTCTCCGGCAACTTCTGCAAGGTGACACTGCAGTCGTCTTCCGGCAGTTCATACTTGAGTCCGGCATCGGTGATGGACTGGTGTACAATCTGACCACACGCAATACCGGCGTCATCGGAAGTGATGCTGCCGTTTATCCATTCGGACAGGATTCCGTTCAACTGTCGGACAATGCCTGCGGTTCCCTGTACAATATCGGGTACGGCATGGCTGCCATCATGCAGGTGCATGGTGAGGACCATGCTTTTCGGCAGTTTCGTCCTTTCCAGCTGTCCGAATGATTCCAGCGTATCAAGAAAGGAACGGACAGTAGCCCTGTGCCACCGCCATTCGGTTGCGAGGTCTGAAACGGTCACATGGCACTGCCTCGGCCTGAGCTCGAAATCCTGATTTCTTAAAAAAGGGGAAACAAAGCCTGCCAGCGACTTGTCCAACAGGTCGCAATAGGCTTCCGTCCTTGTCTTGCGTTCACCGACCTTTTCCTTGAGGAAGTCGAACAGACCGATACATGTCGATATGGTTGCGGTCATTTCTTCTTTATTCTTCATCTTCATTCTGTTTTTTGTGATTGACTATTGTGCGGATAAAATAAGGCCGCTTCTGTCCGCATTATCATGGCAGCCTCGCGTGATGATTGCAATGGTAGATGTCGGACATCTCATCCGGATGTTCCGACAGGTAAAGTCTCCTGTCCCGGTCCTCCCATTCGGCCAGAACTCTGCCGGAGGGATAGAACAGGGCTGCCAGAAGGATATATGAGACGGTAACGGACAGGGTGAACAACTGCGGCACGATACATACAGCCAGTGCGAAGACGCCGCAGGCGACAAATGCCTTCGGACGGTCGAGCAGCTTGCGGAGCCATCTGTCCGTCCTCCTGGCGGAGAACATGGCGGCACATACGATGGCAGACAATACCGTGCCGAACTGTCCGGGATGTCCGGTCGTATAGACATAATGGAAAAGGAGCAACAGGACCACAAGCACCTGCGTGTAGAATTTGCGGGCCTGGGCATTGTCTGTCATGGCACGGTAGAATACTGCCATGAAGGAACGGCGGCTCCTGTACAACGCCATCGGCAGAATGACAAGCAGTACTATGAATACAAATTGTAATAGAAGGCTGGTCATAGGTAGGATGGCTTTGATGTCAAATGTATGGGCTGTTCAAGCAGCTCCAAACGTACAATGCCGTGTGTGGCCAACAGTATGATGGCTTCTGCATCTGGAGCCGTGAGATACATGGCGGCTTTCTTGATTCGCTGACGGAACTGCCTGTCCTGCTTGCGCAATGTGGCCAACGCCCTGTCCAAATCGTGTTCGGGAATGTTCCACACGGTGCCTTCGGCACAGCCTCCGTTCGGCTTGAATGCCCGTAGGACCAGCGTGCGGGAAACGAGGTAGTCTGTCCTGTCGCTCCTTGCGATGACGTGCTCCCTGTAAAGGCTGGCATCGGCCACCTCAATCCATGTCCTGTGTGCATTGATCCAGTACACCATCTGTCGGTACAATGTATTTCTCATATAAAATCCATCAATAAGTCTTCCTTGTTCCTCCTGTATTTCAATGTGCCACTTTTCGAATGCAGTTTGAGATCAAGGCAAAGGTCGCCGTACATCAGATCGAGCGAATCGTAAATAGTGGCGAAAACGCAGCTGACCCTGCCATCGGCATCGGTCTTAGCGTTCATCTTGAACATCTGCCCGAATGCGGGATTGGAGTACGCACAGGTACTGTGCCCGTACTGCTCCGTCGGCATCGGGATATGGTGGTACAGCGTAATCAGTTCCATGTCGTCCTCGAACATGTCCATTACCTCTTCTAACTCGTAGGTGTCGCGCAGAGGAAATGTAAGCAGTACATAGTCTCCGTAGAACTGCGGTTCCTCCATTGTCGTCACATCGAGAAGCTGCGGCAACTGCAACGGGACGAAAGAAAGGAAATCGTTCAGAAAATGTCGTAGCATATTCATGTCTGTTTGTGTTTCGTTCATAATGTCCGGATGTATATCCCCATCAGCGTGCCGGGCAGTTCCGCCAGTCCGCCATTGTCCGACTGCAGAACATCTCCCAGCCGGGTAAAAGCCTCAGGTGTCTGTTCCGCAATGTGGCGCAACTTCTCTTTTTCGTATCCGGAAAGCAAAGCCATACAAACGCCATCCATCGAGATGTAGGGCTGCAGTATCATGCACGCATATCCGAATGCCTGCGCCCTGGATTTCACTTTGTCCTCGCGGATGTCATTGAGGCAGGCAACCGCATTCTGTATAATCCGGCGATTGGTACGCATGGCCATGTATATCATTGCATCCCGGTAGGATATTTCCTTTTTCTCTGTGGCGAGGAAAACCAACGAGCAGCACCGTTCCGTGTCTCTAGTCAAATCCGACATATCCTCTCCGGCCAGATCGTCAAGGTGCGCAAGAAAGGTGCGGAACATGACATCCTCGTCTCTGATGAAAGTTTTCAAGTCGGTAAGATTATGTATTCTGTCTTGCAACGTCCGGGCAAGTAACCGGCGGTATGCTGAACGAATGCCGTTGCCCTCAATAGCAAGGGGCGGAATACTGTCAAGAGAAACGAAAAACGACCTTATACTGTCTGCCGCGTCTGCCAGTTCTTTGTCGTCGCAATAGGGAGAAGTCCTTTCCTTGAGCACAAACACGTCCTGATAGGAACGCGGTGCTGACCCAGCCAGACGGATGAACTCCGTGCGGAGAGAATCGTGAACCACGTTGCATTTACCGTACAGATCGGAATGGGGATTGCCGGAAGTGTCCTGTGTCGCATAGAAAAAGACAGAATCCCTGAGGGACTGCCACCGGTTGACACTAATTGCCAGCTCTTCCGTCGAGAGGTTGTCCATGTTTCTGGTTTCACTCAGGAACTTTCCGTATGTTCCGGCAGGATCTTCTTTCATTGACGATTCGGCACTGCCATTTCCGTTACTACAAGATACGGACAGGAACATGGCTACCGATGCGGCAACCAACCCGGCCAAAAGAGACCTTGATTTTGAATATGATTTTGTATCTATCATCTTGCAATTTCAGACTAAAAACGACACAAAACTATACAATATTTGCCATAAAACGCGATATAAAACCGCATTTTGATAATTATTTTTATTCATATTCAACAGTATGATTTCCAATGAAAACAAGTGAAAGAAAAAGTAAGTTCAGAATACGATTTTTAGAATAAATATGCCGGAGTATGATTTCAGACAAACAAAAAACATTATCTTTGCATCGGTTATTATTTTCAGCATAAGACAATGGCAAAAGTTGGATACATATTCAAGGCTAATCACTATGACTCATACGAGGCCGATAAGGAATGGATGTTGAAATTCGGCTGTGTACAGGTGATTGAGGAAGAGACAGACCATGAACTGATGCGTCCGCAATGGAAACAGCTCATGAATGCCCTTGACCGGGGCGACGAGCTTGTGGTATCGAAGTTCAGTAACGCGGTTCGTGGGGTGCGGGAACTTGCCGTCTGCATAGAGATGTGCAGGATCAAGGTCGTGCGTCTGATTTCCATCCATGACCGAATTGACAGCCGTAATGAACTGTTCAAGGAAACTACGGCAGCGGAGGTTCTTGAAATGATTGGAGCCCTTCCGGAAGAAATAGCCGCATTGCGGAAATCTTCCAGCCATATCATGCTGCTCCAAAAGAACATCAAATCTCCGGCCAAGACGGTGAAGACTTTATCCCGGACTGAACGGGAAAGAACCATCGTAGATATGTACAATGCCGGTTATTCTATGGACGACATTGCCAATGTCAGCGGATTCAGCAGCAGAAGTTCGATATTTCGCATTCTTAACAAATACAACGTCGATTTGAACAGAGGCCGGACCAAAGGGCCGAGACGGAAAAAGGGGACAGAAGATGCAGGGTGAGTAATATAATACCAAATTATATGGAATTATCCGATTGGTTCAAAGGATTTGAGAAAGGCATCGCCAAACTGACGGAAGGGCAAAGGGAAACGTTCTTCCATGAGTGTGGTAAAAACTGTGTACAATGTGGCACGCTTCAAATTTATAAAGACTTGTATGAACAGGCGGCTGGAGACCTTGACCTGTTTTTCTCTAAAGCCAATAAATTGCCCGGTGTAAGATGCGAAACGATAGAGAAAGGTTCTGTTTATAACCTGTATTTTCTGGAATGTACCTGCGGCCTGCACAATCAAGGCTATGTTTCGACACCTATGCTCTGTGAATGCTCCCGGCAAAGCATTCTTTACGTCCTGCATTCATTATGGAAAGACAAGGCATTTCGGGTAACTATTTGCGAATCCATATTACAGGGAGGCCAACATTGCAAAATGCAAATTGAAGCAATAAACGACAATGGAAATTCATAATTTATTGGATGCCAAATCAAGAACAGAGCTGCGTGAATGGCTAATACAGAACCATAAAACGGAAAAAGAATGCTGGGTAGTCGTGAAACGTGGCAGACCTACAGATGACAATACTTTCTGGTATATTGATGCTGTAGAAGAAGCCCTATGCTTCGGCTGGATTGACAGCACAACTAAGAAAATATCAGATGATGTAACAGCCCAGAAACTTTGTCCCAGAAAACCGAAGAGCAATTGGTCCGAGCTTAACAAGGAAAGATGCCGTAGGATGGAGCGGTTAGGACTGATGACTGATGCCGGAAGAGCCGTTCTGCCGGATATGTCACCTAATGGTTTTATCATAGACAAGGACATATTGCAGAGACTACAATCCGATCCGGTAGTGTGGAATAACTTCTGCCAATTTCCTGACTTATATAAGCGAATCAGAATTGATACTATCCAAATCAAGAAGAATCAACCCGAACTTTTTGAAAGTCGCCTGAACAAATTCATAGAAAATACCCGAAAAGGACTTCTCTACGGAGAATGGAATGATAACGGAAGATTATAAAAATACAGAAATGTATCGAACCATTTCTATTTTTACTACCTTTGTATTTGGATATTAAAAACAAAGATTGTTCAACCTACATGAAATGGCAAGTGTGCATATAGCTGCGCTTAACGGATAGCATTTCAGTCATGGCTATTCAGCAACGGACAGGCTTATAACAGGTTTGTCCTTTCTTGTTTTGCCATTATTCCAAATTCATAATCATGCGATGTGTCATGCCGCCTTGTGCAGCAGGGCTTGTCGCATTCTATCAAGTTGAACAATGAACTATACATATAAGAATATCTGGCTCATCAACTTCCCTGTGATGATGAGCATCCTTATCGAGCAACTTATCAATATCACCGATGCCATTTTCTTGGGGCATGTGGGAGAAATAGAATTGGGCGCATCCGCCCTTGCAGGGATTTGGTATCTGGCTATCTACATGCTCGGCTTCGGTTTCAGTTTAGGCTTACAAGTCGTTATTGCACGACGCAACGGCGAACGGCATTATTCCGAAACAGGAAAGACATTCTTTCAAGGATTGTTTTTCCTTCGGGACTTGCCGTCTTTTTGTGTCTGTTCTCCAAACTGTTTTCCCCGATTATTCTAAGCCGTTTGATTACTTCTGCGGAAGTCTATCATGCCGTGATTGATTATTTGGACGGGCGCATTTGGGGATTGCTGTTCTCTTTCCCATTCCTTGCCTTGCGCTCGTTCTTGGTCGGCATCACCCATACAAAAGCCTTGAACATGGCAGCTCTGGCAGCTGTATTGGTGAACATTCCGGGCAACTGGCTGCTCATATTTCATTGGGACATGGGGATAGCAGATGCAGCCATCGCATCGTCTTTTGCCGAAGCGTGTTCGCTGGCGGTGCTGGCAATCCATGTTTTACGTAAAATGGATAAACGGTTTTATGGCTTGTCATGGAGCTTTGACAAAGCTGTATTGCTACATGTCTGCCGGGTGTCCGTTTGGAGCATGTTCCATTCGTTTATCGGAGTGGCCTCGTGGCTTGCTTTCTTCGTAGCTGTCGAGCATTTGGGAGAAATGGAACTGGCAGCTACCAATGTCATACGCAGTGTCTCGACGGTGTTCTTTGTCATCGTCAATTCGTTTGCAGCCACAACAGGCTCATTGGTAAGCAATCTAATTGGAGCGGACGAACGGGGAAAAGTATTCCCGTTATGCAATAGGGTAATCCGATTAGGCTATGCCATAGGTTTTCCGCTGATTACGCTTGCATTGCTATTCCATCAACCTGTTATCAGTGTCTATACGGACAATCCAGCCATCGTGCAGACCGCATGGTTGCCGTTTGTGGTCATGCTGCTGAACTATGTTTTTGCCTTGCCCGGTTATGTCTATATGAATGCCGTTACGGGAACGGGGGCGACACGGACGGCTTTCATCTTTCAGGCGACAACCATTGCCATCTACCTGCTCTACCTGTGGGGATTGAGCTATTTGGATGTACCTCTTGCCGTTTATTGGACAGTGGAATACCTGTTCGTGATTGGACTTGGGGTGCAGTCTGTCATTTATCTGAAATATAAACACTATTAAAAACAGAACGTCATAATGAAAAAGATATATCCACGCGCAGGCGACACGCAGACCGTGTACCTGAATGCCGTCGTGAAAGACCCGTCTATCGAGGTGGGAGACTATACCATCTATAATGATTTTGTGTCCGACCCGTTGCTTTTCGAGCAAAATAATGTGCTTTACCATTACCCTATCAACCACGAGCGGCTGATAATCGGCAAGTTCTGTTCCATTGCCTGCGGCGCGAAATTCCTGTTCAACTGTGCCAACCATACCTTAAAATCCCTATCCACTTACACCTTCCCGCTCTTTTATGAAGACTGGGATTTGGAGAAATCGGACGTGGCAACGGCTTGGGACAACAAAGGTGACATCGTGATAGGCAACGATGTGTGGATAGGCTATGAAGCGGTGATTATGGCTGGTGTTCACATCGGCAATGGGGCAATCATAGCCGCCCGTGCCGTTGTTACGAAAGACGTGCCGCCCTATACGATAGTCGGCGGTGTTCCTGCCCGACCGATAAGGAAGCGTTTCGATGAAGAAGTGATACAGGAACTTGAAACGCTGCAATGGTGGAATTGGTCTGCCGAGAAGATACGGAGATGCTTGGCTTATATCGGGAATGGTGATGTGAACGGATTGCTTCAAATGCAAGGTGGTAAGTAGGAGCTGAATTACTACAACCTTGTTGAAAAGCCTTCAGACGGAAATGACTTCTATCGTGTGATTATATAATTATATATAAAATGAATTCAATCACCTTATATTCATTCTTGTACAATTTCACTATATGACATTCTTCATATTTGATATACA
>ENA-OPFT01001343-OPFT01001343.1-human-gut-metagenome-genome-assembly--contig:-NODE-1343-length-12401-cov-1.628949_pt1 | contig 12401 bp, 10 predicted proteins | sample MGYA00241714_ERZ501560 | MGnify/ENA primary metagenome ERZ501560 (study PRJEB25962, sample SAMEA2042392) | human gut metagenome | biome: human gut; feature: human-associated habitat; material: faeces...
ATGTAAATGAGCTTAAGTTTGTGAACGATACATACGGACATGAGGAGGGAGACCGTCTAATAGAGAGAATAGCAGGAACTATCAGACTTGTTGCAGCAAATGATAATGATAATGTAAGAAAATACCGCTATGGTGGCGATGAGTTTATCATGATCATACCGGATGGGACTGAGGACGATGCACTTAGCTTTATTGACAGATGGAATAAGCTGATGGAACCAATCCAAAAGGACAGTAAAATCCCAATTTCCGCGTCGGTAGGTTATGCCTGTGGCAGATACGCCGATATCAATGAGATTATCTGTGATGCGGATGAGAAAATGTATGAAAACAAGCGTGTGCGCAGGGCATGAATGTGTGGGACACTTACATGAAAAATGAGGTGCCGTTGTCGCAGAGGAAAAGAGAGAGGTAGTTGTTGACCAACATACCAATAAATGGTACTATAGTAACAACAATGAAACAACTCGAAACTATATAATGATATAAGGGTCAAAAGGTATTTTGACCCTTTAATCATATAATTCAAGGGAGGATTATGCAATGGGAAATTCATATAAGAACTGTAAAATACAGGACAACACAGCAGAGCTGATCTATGAGAACGGCAGTCTGTTTGTTACCATATTTGAAAACAACATAGTGCATGTTGCACAAAAACCCGGCATCGAAAGTGTTGCAATAGAAGAGGACTTTATTCCGAAGGCTGCCACACCGGACGTGACCTGCAAGGATACGTCTGATGCCAAGAGTACCGCAGCAGAAGCCGGTGTAAGCGATGCAGCAGTTAAAGCAGTCATCAGCGCAAGGAATATTACTGTATATGTGAAGGATAACGAGAAGCTTGATATTTATTACAAAGGGAAGCTTGTACTTTCAGATTATGAAAAAGCACGCAAAAAGAGTGAGAAGAATCCGTACGAGGATCTTGCCATCGCAGAGCTTGAGGGACATACTGTCGGAAAAGATGAAGAAAAAACTGACTCTGTTACCATCATCAAAAAGCTTGGAAAGGATGATGCTATTTACGGTTTGGGAGATAAGCCGGGATGCCTCAACAAGCGTGGATATTCATATGTAAACTGGAACACGGATGATCCTGCGCCACATGTGGACAGCTTCAAATCGCTGTACAAATCCATACCGTTTTTTATCGTGTTGGGCGATGAATATTGCTATGGAATTTTTGCGGATAATACCTACAAGACAACCTTTGATTTTGGTTATGAAAACACAGATTACTATTTCGTCGAGCATGAGAAGGGGGAGCTGGACTACTATTTTATGCCGGGAAATGATATGGCAGAGGTGGTAGGACTTTATACATCACTGACAGGCAGCACACCGCTTTATCAGAGATGGATATACGGCAGCCATCAGAGCCGCTGGGGCTATTACACACAGGATGAGGTGCTTGATATAGCTGACAAATTCCGCGAGCTTGATATCCCATGCGATGTGATACATATGGATATCGATTACATGAACGGCTACAGGGTATTCACCTTTGATGACAAGAAATTCCCGGATGTAAAGGGCCTTTCAGAGAAGCTTGCTGACAGGGGTGTAAAGCTCATATCCATCATTGACCCGGGGGTGAAAAAGGATGAGGACTACTTCATGTACAAAGAGGGTATGGAGATGGATGCATTTGCACATGATACAGATGGCAGTGTATATGAAAATGCTGTCTGGCCGGGAACATCGGTATTTCCGGACTTCACAAAGCAAAGCGTCAGAAGCTGGTGGGGAGACAAGACAAAGATACTTCTCGAGCACGGTATCAGTGGCATATGGAATGATATGAATGAGCCTGCAAGCTTCAACGGACCACTGCCGGATGATGTGCAGTTTGAGTATGGAGCACATGAAAAGGTTCACAATATTTACGGACATTTTATGGCAAAAGCCACATATGAGGGACTTGCGAAAAATGATGGTGGAAAACGTCCGTTTGTACTTACCAGGGCTGCATATGCCGGAAGCCAGAAATACTGCGGTGGCTGGACCGGAGATAATCACAGCATCTGGGCGCATATAGCACTTTCACTCGAGCAGGTGTGCAATCTGTCAGTCAGCGGACTTGCCATGTGTGGCAGCGATATAGGCGGTTTCGGAAGTGATACTACACCGGAGCTTCTTGTCAGATTTTATGAGGCAGCAGTATTTGTGCCGTTTTTCAGAAATCATTCAGCGATGGGAACACGCAGACAGGAGCCTTGGCAGTTTGACGAGACTACGATAGATGCAGTCAGAAAGACAGTAAAGCTCAGATACAGATTTATCCCATATATCTATGATCTGGCACATGAGTGTGAAAAGACAGGAGCACCTATCGTGCGTCCACTCGTATACGAGTATCCTGCAGATAAGCATGTGAGAAATATTTCCGATGAATATATGCTCGGAAGCTTTGTGCTGGTTGCACCTGTGATCGCACCGGGCAAGGAGGCAAGAGAGGTTTATCTGCCTGACGGCGACTGGTATGATTACTACACAGGCGAAAAATACAGTGGCGGCAGATATATTTTAGCAGATGCACCACTTGATAAAGTACCTGTCTTCATAAAAGCAGGAGCCATTATCCCTGTTGCAGACGGAGAAATCCGCTCTACAGAGGACATCACAGAGGATAAGATCAGTATACTGACATATCCGGGCAAGGGCAGCTTCGTGCATTATCAGGATGACAATGAGACGTTTGCATACAGAAACGGTGCGTATAATGCTGTTGAGTATACACTGGATGGGGATAAGCTCGAGAAGAAGGTGCTGCATAAGGGATTGTAAAAATACATAATCTTAAATTTAAAATTCAATATCAACCTCAACAGGGCAGTGGTCTGAACCGAGCACATCGGTATGGATCGCTGCCTTTTTAAGCTTATCATTGATGCGCTTTGATGTGATAAAGTAGTCGATACGCCAGCCTGCGTTCTTCTCGCGTGCCTTAAAACGGTATGACCACCAGGAATATATACCCTCGGCATCCGGATAAAAATATCTGAAGGTATCGGTAAAGCCGGAACATAAAAGCTCCGTCATTTTAGCACGTTCCTCATCTGAAAAACCTGCATTCTTGCGGTTTGTTTTTGGATTTTTCAGGTCGATTTCATTGTGTGCGACATTCAGATCACCGCACAGTACGACAGGCTTTTGGGCATCAAGAACCTTAAGGTATTCACGGAAATCATCCTCCCACTGCATACGGTACGGCAGCCTTTTCAGCTCATTCTGTGAGTTTGGTGTATAGCAGGTTACGAGATAGAAATTGTCATATTCGAGTGTGATGACACGTCCTTCCTTATCATGCTCCTCAATGCCTATGCCGTAAGACACTGATAATGCCTTGTTTTTGGCAAAAATGGCTGTGCCGGAATAGCCTTTTTTCTCGGCGTAATTCCAGTACTGGTGATAGCCCGGCAGGTCAAGGTCAATCTGTCCCGCCTGTAGCTTGGACTCCTGAATACAAAAGAAATCCGCATCTATACTGTTAAAAAAATCAAGGAAACCTTTCTGGACGCATGCGCGCAGTCCATTTACATTCCACGATATAAATTTCATGTCTTAGTCCTCCATATCACTGCAATCTCCTAATAAAAAAAATCGCATTTTCTTTTTGGCAATTTTACTACAAAATCGCATTTTTTAAAAGAGGTTTGAATCTGCAGATTACACTTTTTATATAAAATCGTTACTGTTCACACCGAACAGCGTGACCAGCAACATAAAATACGTATAATAGAGGAAGAAAATACGCAAGTAAATTTTTCTTATAGCACATCGCTTCCATCAGGAATCTTTGAGATGATAGTTCTGTTAATCCTGATTAAGAATAATGTCGAAACAGTAAGGGATATCACCTCTGCTATCGGGAAAGCCCACCATACAGCGTGAAGACCACCAAGCTTTGAAAGGATGTATGCTGCCGGAATTAAAACCACAAGCTGACGCATGATTGATACGATCATGGAAAAGACAGCCTTTCCCAAAGCCTGGAATACTGTGCCGACGATAATACAAAACCATGCGATGAGGAAATGCACTCCGATTATTCTGAGCGCCGGAACACCGATTTTGAGCATATCGTCAGAGGCGCTGAACATTCCAAGAAGCACCTTTGGTATGAACTCAAAGCAGGCAAAGCCAACGAAGAGCAGACAGAATGCGGTTATCAGGCTGACCTTTATTGTCTTAACCATACGCTTTCTGTTCTGTGCACCGTAGTTGAAGGCGATGATAGGTGTGATTCCGTTGTTCAGTCCGAATACAGGCATAAAGAAGAAGCTCTGCAGTTTGAAATAAACACCGAAAACAGCAGCGGCAGTCGATGAAAAGCCGATAAGTATTCTGTTCATGGAATATGTCATTACTGAGCCTATAGACTGCATAATGATCGACGGAATACCAATAGCATAAATGGTTCCCATAATTTTGAAATCCGGGCTGTAGCCCTTGAAGCTCAGCTTGATATCATGATTGAATTTGTGGTTGCAGACAAAAGCAACAACGGCGGCCACGCACTGTCCCACAACGGTTGCCACAGCAGCACCGGTAGCACCGAGCTTAGGGAAGCCAAGCAGTCCAAAGATCATGATAGGATCCAGAATGATATTTGTGATGGCACCGCAAAGCTGTGAGGTCATGCTGAAAATAGTTCTTCCTGTCGAGGTAAGCACCCTCTCAAAAAAGATTTCGGCAAAAATACCAAATGAAAAAATCATAACAGTACTCAGGTAGCTCACACCCATATCCATGATTTCGACATCAGCATTTCCAATCTGACTCATGTAAAAAGGCTTTACGATTGTAAGTCCGAGAATCAGAAATATTACGTAGCTGAATGCATATAGTACGGCACCGTTGATGCCGATTTTGTTGGCATCGTCGTATTTATGGGCACCGAGGGACTTTGACAGCAGCGCGTTTACACCTACACCTGTACCGGTTGCGACAGCGATGATGAGTGTCTGCAAAGGGAAGGCAAGTGAAACTGCTGTGAGTGCGTTTTCGGACAGCTTTGCAACGAAAATACTGTCCACGATGTTGTATAGAGCCTGTACGAGCATGGAAATCATCATAGGCAAAGACATGTTAAATACAAGTCTGCCTATAGGCATGGTTCCCATCTTGTTCTCTGTTACAGGGGCTGAATTTGTTTCCTGACTCATAATTCCTCCTATTGTAAATGATTGTAATTTAAACTTCCGGCATTATATATGTAGGAAGCTTTAGTTATTAAAATTAAAATCACCGGTAGATTAGCCGGTGTTAAAAATGTGCAACAAAGCGCCAATTACATATAATACCATGACTGCAGGATACTTTCAAGGTATTATATAACTGTTAAATCATATCATAATAGTTAATGAAAAAATGCCTCAAAAAGTATAGCATTGCAGGGTATAAATTACAATAATCGCTTGACAAAATGACAGAGAGATATATAATTGGTTCAAAAATGAATAATTCAAAAATGTATAACAAAGCAGCAAATAGGAAAAGGAAAGAAGGAATATCACATATGAAATTTAACTTTGAGTTTGCAGAGAAAATTTCGCGAACCTACAGCGATGAGTGCAGACCACTGTGTCATGAGCTAAAGCTTCCACAGACAGCCTTTGATATACTCATGTTTCTGGCGAACAATCCGGAATATAAGACGGCAAGGGATATAGTTGAAATAAGAAAAATCAAGGCAAATCTTGTGTCTGTAAATGTTGACAAGCTTGTGAATGAGGGTTATCTGGAGAGAAAGCCTGTGGAAAATGATAGGAGGAAGACGGAGCTTGTCTGTACAAAAAAGGCCGGGACTGTCATTGAAAGAGGAAGGCGTATACAGCAGCAGTTTACAGCAAATCTGTTTGCAGGGGTAGATGAGGAGCAGAAAAAGCAGCTGACGATTGTTATGGAACAGCTTGAGAATAATATGGATGAAATAATCAGGAGGAAATCACACAAATGCACACATTAATAACTATAATAGTAACATTTTTTGCCGGTATGGGCGCAGGCCTTGGAACCGGCTTTGCGGGACTAAGCGCAGCAGCAGTAATAAGCCCTATGCTCATTACATTTTTGGGAATGGACCCTTATATGGCAGTGGGAATAGCCCTGTCGTCTGATGTACTTGCCAGCGCAGTGTCAGCCTATACATATGGAAAGAACAAGAACCTTGATGTAAAAAACGGGCTCATAATGATGGTCATGGTTTTATGCTTCACGGTTGTTGGAAGCTATGTATCAAGCCTTGTGCCGTCAGCAACAATGGGCAGCTTTTCGGTATTTATGACATTTTTACTCGGAATCAAGTTTATAGTCCGTCCTGTCATGACAACAAAGGAGGCCATGCAGGGAGTTTCAGCTAAAAAGAGAGCTATCCAGTCAATCATCTGCGGTGTGCTTATCGGATTTATCTGTGGCTTCATAGGTGCGGGCGGCGGTATGATGATGCTCCTCATCCTCACATCAGTGCTTGGCTATGAGCTTAAGACTGCAGTCGGAACGAGCGTATTTATCATGGCATTTACAGCCTTTACAGGAGCTGCCTCGCACTTTGCCATCGGTGGAAAACCGGACTGGTTTGTGCTGCTTTTATGTATTGCATTTACACTCCTTTGGGCGAGAATTGCAGCGGTCTTTGCAAACAAGGCATCCGCAAAAACCTTAAACCGTGCCACAGGTATTGTGCTTGTAATACTTGGCATCGTGGTATTTGCATTTTCACTTCTGAGCTGATTTTTCTTGAATATATAACTGCACGCCCCGGCTGCCCGACCGGCACACACAGCTTCCCCACGTGCGAATAGCGAAGCTGCTTAGAGACTGTAGAATTGTGCTATGTAACGCAGAAATGCCGAGGCATGGACGCCGAGGCAAGGAGAAATCGAGCCATGGATGGCGAGTTTCGACGGTTTCGTCAAGTTAAGAAAGTTTTTGAGGCATAATTCTTACAGTATCTTGGCAGCAAAGCGTAGCGAACACGAGAGTGTATACGCCGCCTGCGCCGCCGGGCTGCATTTGCTCACACCAGCCATATATCATGGTTGCAATATTACGCTACATCTGGTAATATTAAAATATTCAAAATAAGGAAAATAAAAATGCCAGAAAGCGGTGAATCAAATGCTGACCTACGACCTCACAAAAACAGACGGACCACTCTACAAATGCCTGTATGAGTGCATCAAAAACGATATATCACAGGGAAAATTAAGCTCAGGGGAGAAAATGCCATCAAAACGTACCCTCGCAAAGAATCTGGGGGTTAGTACCATTACGGTTGAAAATGCATATGACCAGTTGATAGGCGAGGGCTATATGTTTGCAAGGCCCAAGAAGGGCTATTTCATAGCCGATGTGTCAGATATCAGGGTAATCAAGGCACCGGTGCATAAGGAGCTTAGCATAAAGCTGCCGCCTGAGCAGGATGAAAGCATATTTGACTTCTCATCAAACAGGACAGATTCAGGCAACTTTCCGTTTTCCATATGGGCAAAGCTCATGCGAGAGACGATTTCCCTTAGGGAGCAGGAGCTTTTGTCGGTGTCGCCGTGTGGCGGAGTGAGAGAGCTTCGGGAAGCGATAGCAAGCCATCTGTCATCGTTTCGCGGTATGAATGTGGACCCGGACCAGATAATAGTCGGAGCGGGAACAGAGTATCTGTACGGACTGCTCGTGAAGCTTTTGGGTACGGACAAGGTATACTGCGTGGAGGATCCGGGCTATAAGAAAATCAGCCAGATATACGAGTGCAACAATGCAAAATGCCTGCCGGTGCAGATGGATGAGCAGGGCATCAGCGTGGAGCTTATAAAGAAAGCAAACGCGCAAATAGCACATATCAGCCCGACACACCATTTCCCGACAGGAATCACGATGCCTGTGAACCGCCGCTATGAGCTTTTGGCATGGGCCAACGATAGCAGCGACAGATACATCATAGAGGATGATTACGATAGTGAGTTTCGCATGAACGGACACCCGATACCGCCCATCCTCTCGATAGACGCGTGTGAAAAGGTCATCTATATAAATACATTTTCAAAGTCACTCACATCCACCATCCGAATCAGCTACATGGTGCTGCCGGAGCATCTGGCAAATGAGTTTTACAGGAGGCTTTCATTTTACTCATGTACGGTATCCACCTTCGAGCAGTACACGCTGGCACGATTTATCAGCGAGGGCTATTTTGAAAAGCACATAAACAGGATGAGACTGCACTACGGCAGAAAGCGCCAGAGCGTGCTTTCGTCCATAAAAGGCTGCTTCACTGAAAAGGAATGCAGGGTAATAGAAAATGACTCCGGACTGCATTTTATCATACAGTTTGACACGAACATTCCGGACAAAACAGTTGAAGAGCTGCTATTGAAAAAAGGTATAAAGCTTCAGGCGATTACCCATTTCAATCTGAGTAAGCCAAAGGAAGACAGGCATCAGTTTATTATCAATTACTCAAATATTGATGCAGACAGGATAATGGATGAGCTTTTAATTATTAAAGATACAATACTTTAACCAGACAGTACTTTAATAAAGCCGACTATAAAGCATATAAAGAGTGTATACAAATAATAAATACAAACAGTGCGAATAATTTATGTGTGTAAAAATTTGACATAGATTTTACATACATCTGATAGAGCATTTTACAAAACATCCATATAATGTATTCTCGAAGACAAGAAATTTATTACATGTTGCAGGAGATACAAATGGAGAAAAAAATCAAAATTCAGGTTCGCGACCTGAATCTGTATTATGGCCAGAATCATGCACTGCATGGTGTCAATATGGACATAAAAGAAAACAGCGTGACAGCGCTGATCGGACCGTCAGGATGTGGTAAGTCTACATTTTTAAAGTGTATCAACAGAATGAATGATCTGGTTGACAACGTCAGAATCGAGGGAAGCATAGAGATAGATGGTGAGAATATATATGCACCATCAGTCGATACAACCGTACTTCGCAAAAAGGTCGGCATGGTTTTCCAGCAGCCAAATCCGTTCCATATGAGCATATATGACAATATCGCATATGGCCCGAGAGTGCATGGCATCAAGGATAAAAAGATACTCGACCAGATAGTTGAGGAAAGTCTTCAGGGTGCTGCGATATTCAATGAAGTTAAAGATAGATTAAAGAAATCTGCTATGGGACTTTCGGGTGGACAGCAGCAGAGACTGTGTATTGCGAGAGCGCTTGCCGTACAGCCGGAGGTGCTTTTGATGGATGAGCCTACATCAGCGCTCGACCCTATCTCTACTTCAAAGATAGAGGAGCTCATGGAGGATTTAAAGAAAAAGTACACAGTTGTGGTTGTAACACATAACATGCAGCAGGCAGTGCGTGTGTCAGACGATACAGCCTTCTTCCTTGTGGGAGATATGGTTGAGTTTGGTGACACAAAGACAATTTTCTCATATCCACAGGACAAGAGAACAGAGGATTACATCACAGGGAGGTTTGGTTAATGAGATCGAAATTCGACGAGCAGCTTAAGAAGCTGAATGAAGAAATGATGCACATGGGAAGCATGATTGAGGAGTCAATCCAGAAAGCAATCGAGGCATTTATACATCAGGATGCCGATAGCGCCAAAGCCATCATGGAGGGCGATTCAGAGATAGACAGAGAGCAGAAAAAGATAGAGAGCCTGTGCTTTAATCTGCTCATGCAGCAGCAGCCTGTAGCAAGAGACCTTAGAACAATTTCTGCAGCGATGAAGATGGTTACTGATATGGAGCGTATAGGAGACCACGCAGCCGATATCAGCGAGATGACAATTTTGATGAGCAGTGACAAGCCATACAGGGTCAATATAGAGCATGTCAAGAGCATGGCTTCAGAGACAATGCTTATGCTTATCAGAGCAATCGAGGCATATGTTGAGAAGAACAATGACAAGGCTCACGTAGTGATGGAGCAGGATGATGTGGTTGATGCTCTTTTTGATAAGGTAAAGGCTGAGCTTATTGATTTCATCAGGGAGCATCCGGAGGATGGTGAGCAGGCAGAGGATCTTCTCATGGTTGCAAAATACTTCGAGCGTATCGGAGACCATGCGACAAATATTGCTGAGTGGGTTGAGTTTGCGCTTGATGACAAGGTTCGCAAATAATGATTTAATCTTTATGCTGAAAAATTAAATCATAGTTATATACAGACAAAATTGATACAGACGATGGATTTTACATAAATTTTACATAAAACCATCGTCTGTTTTACATTAGTAATGTATAATCGAAAGTAAAAAGCAGGTAAAAATTTTACATAAGATTTTTTGAAATGGAGAAAGCTATGGCACTTATTTATATTGTAGAGGACGACGAGAGCATACGTGAGATAGAGACTATTGCTCTTAAAAACAGTAATTACATCGTCAGTGCATTTGAAAACGCAAAGGAATTTTACAAGAAGCTGGATGAGCTCGTACCGGACCTCATACTGCTTGATGTGATGCTTCCGGATGAGAGTGGCTACGATATCGTGAGAAAGCTCAGAAAACGTCCGGCCACACAGGATATTCCTATTATAATGGTCACAGCCAAGACCACAGAGATGGATATGATAAAAGGGCTTGACGGAGGCGCAGATGATTACATCAAAAAGCCTTTCTCAATCATGGAGCTTATCACAAGAGTAAAGGCACTGCTCAGGAGAACAGCGAAGGAGGAGCCGAAGCTTTTAAAGCTGGATGACTTGGTGATCGACCATGAGCGCCATGTGGTTACAGTGAACAATGAGCCGGTTGACCTTACATACAAGGAGTACGAGCTTTTAAGGCTTCTGATGGGCAGTCAGGGCATAGTCATGACCAGGGAGGTCATCATGAGAAGCGTCTGGGATACTGACTTTGAGGGCGAGACACGTACAGTGGACATGCACATAAAGACACTCCGACACAAGCTGGGTGACTATGGCAGCAGGATAAAGACAGTCAGAAATGTGGGCTATGTTATAGAATAATAGCTGTTATAATGATTTTTAATATACATAAGCGGAGCGTACAGCATGAAAAAGAAGATTAACTATTATCTGGTAGCAACAGCACTTTTTGTAGCAATTGCCACTATGGTTTCCATGACAGTAATCAACTATTACCTCTTTCAGAAACAGGTAAAGGAAGACCTGCAGGTCATGGCAGAGACAATAGAAAGCACCGGAATACTAAAACAGGATATAAATGAAATCCCGCAGATTGACGTGGAGGGTATTCGTGTCACCTGGATTGACAAGGACGGCACAGTGCTGTATGACAATCAAAATGATGTGAAAAAACTTGAAAATCATGGCGATAGACCGGAAGTTGAATCAGCATTTGATAAAGGTACGGGAGACAGCGTGAGAACATCAGCCACCATGAACAGCAATACCTTCTATCATGCCATAAAGCTCAATGATGGAACGGTACTGCGTGTCTCTATTGCAGCAAGAAGTATCTGGAACATGTTTGCAAGCAGTATACCTGCCATGCTTATAGTGACGGTTATCATAGTAGGAATATGTGTGGTTCTCGCCAAGAGCCTGACCAGAAAGCTCATGAAGCCAATCGAGACACTCGCAGGCAACCTGGAGCAGGCCTCTGTCATCCAGAAAAAGACAGAATACAAGGAGCTCGTGCCGTTCATGAATGCGATAAGGATACAGCATGAGGGCGTGCTTGCCGCGGCAAAGAGCAGACAGGACTTCACAGCCAATGTGTCACACGAGCTAAAGACTCCGCTCACAGCCATCTCCGGCTATGCAGAGCTCATAGAAAACGGCATGGTCGAAAAGGAGCAGCAGATTCATTTTGCCACTGAAATCAGAAGAAATGCACAGCGCCTGCTTTCCTTAATCAATGATATCATAAAGCTCTCGGAGCTTGATTCCAGCGAGGCGCAGCAGGGCTTTGAACAGCTTGATCTGTATGGTCTGGTCAAGGACTGCATGGAAAATCTACAGGTGAATGCCGAGCAGAGAAAAGTAGCACTCAATTTTGACGGCACTGACTGTATGGTACGAGGCAACAGGCAGCTTCTCACGGAGCTCGTTGAAAATCTCTGCCAGAATGCTATCCGCTACAACAATGAGGGCGGCACCGTAAATGTGACGGTACACAAGCTAGGTGGCAAGACAGTTCTCACGGTCGAGGACAACGGCATAGGCATCCCAAAGGATCAGCAGGAGCGCGTCTTTGAGCGCTTCTACAGAGTGGACAAGAGCCGCTCGAAGGAGACCGGCGGCACGGGCCTTGGGCTTGCGATAGTAAAGCATATAGTGGAGCTGCATGATGCAGGGCTTACGCTCGACAGCGAGGTGGGACGTGGCACAACAATAAAGGTGGAGTTTTAGCTCCGCCTTTTTGCATGGAGGGGGGACGTAAGCACCGGGCAGTTGGGCGCACACCA
>ENA-OPFT01001360-OPFT01001360.1-human-gut-metagenome-genome-assembly--contig:-NODE-1360-length-12314-cov-2.960927_pt1 | contig 12314 bp, 10 predicted proteins | sample MGYA00241714_ERZ501560 | MGnify/ENA primary metagenome ERZ501560 (study PRJEB25962, sample SAMEA2042392) | human gut metagenome | biome: human gut; feature: human-associated habitat; material: faeces...
TGCAGATTGCGGGAATGATTTTTCAAACACGCTTTAGTATATAGTACCGTAGTTCGGTTATATACTAAGTGATAAATAAAAGGGACTGGCGCGAAATGCCAGTCCTTTTTATTTATCAGATTTGGGCGAGCTGCTGCAGTGCCTTGCGCAGGATCAGTTCTCCATGTTCTTTTAAGTGTGCTTCTCCGGCAGGAGTAAAAGCATGCCCGCTGCCATATTCAGAGAGAATATTGCAGACCTTGTTGAACTCCTCCGCAGTGCAGGAAGACTGATGTACGATCAGCTGGTAAAGTGCGTTCTCATCCTTATAAAGGGTATTCACGCCCTTATAGAAGCCGTCCAGCCCATGGGCTGCCGCAATCACATCATCTAATGTACGGAAGCTGTAAAGCCTTACAAGATTAACGGAAATCTTCGCGGCATCATCCTCATTTTCAGAAGTTCCAGAAGATGAGGCAGCCTGGTCGTTCTTTGCGCTGGCGTTCTTTTGCTTTTCAGAGGAATCCTCGCTGGAGATGGCTTTCTTTGTCTCTTCATAAAGCTTCTGGAAAATATCAATGATATTGTCAGCCCCGTCAAAGTGAAGGGCATCCGGTTTGGATTTCTTATATGGTGAAAACTTGGAAAAACGGGTGTCAAGCTCCTCAGGATCCTCAACCTTGGTGATGATCAGGACTACGCTTTCCCCGCTTATCGGGATCGCTTCTATCATCAGCGGGATGTTATCTGCTTCAAAGCCGAACTGGATCTGGGCCTGCTGCATCATTTCCCGGAAAAGCTTCTTGGCCTTGTCCGTGCCGTAGGCAAGCTCACTGATACGGATCTGGTGACTGTCCAGATCTTCTTTCGTAAGAGTGCAGCGGATCTGGGTATCGCTGATCTTTTCAATTTTCATATGATCACATCCTGTTCTTTGTGGTATCAAATATCATTATGTCTTGATTTCTCATTGTATAATATATGTTTCAAAAGTGCAATAGGAAAAAAACAGGTAATTTCCTCTGTAATTATTAAATTTTTCAAAACAGTCCGGGAAAAAAGAATAAACTCATAAAAAGCTCTTGCATAATGGCTGGGGAATCCGTATAATGAGGGACAAGAAAAAAGACCGGACTGGGGTTCACAACGGATAAGCAGGACAGCTAACCACAGTTTCGTATTAAGTATTAACACAGACATCTAGTTTTTTCTAAAAACAGCGTCGATTTATCAGGCAGCATATCTGCTGCAGACGATGTTTCCATTCCCAGAAGATGAAAGGAAGCCTTAGTCTCTCTCTTTTTTCTGCACCATGATTCAGGTGTTTTCTGGATCCATCAAGGAAGAAAGGAGGATAGGACACGAAGCGTATATCACGATCAGGAAAGGAAAAATCCTGCAGATTGCTGGAGGAAGAACTTGCCGGATATGAGAAGTTGGGTGTTTCCCTTTATCTGGAAGGTGAGCCAAGTAACTCCACAGCCATTGCAAAAGCCTGTCAGATTGCAGATGGCGGAGGATATATGCGGGATTACACGGAAGATGAGAAAGGGCATATTGCCCGTGTGGACTTCGATTTTGTAATCGATGAGCCATGATGGGATGCCGCCTGGGGCGGCATATCCGTTTTGTAAGCCATAGGCTTTACTCCTTAAAGCCGGGACCCTTTCGGAACTGCAGTTTCCCCCTACTCATGCTTTTCACTGAAAGGGTTTCCGGCAAAAATAAACAGGTAATAAATAATGTAAACAAATTGTAAAAAGTCGAATTTTGCAATACAATTCCACGAAAGTATGCTATAATGAAAAATAACTTTGGGCCAATTCCCATTGAAAAAGACTTATACCGAGAGGATAATATTTATATGAGGCGAAGAAGAAGGCGAAGAATAAATCCTGTAATCATAGTCGGTCTGCTGATTGCTGCGGTTGCAGTGATCGGAATCGTCACAACCCTGATCATGCGGCGCATTCCAACGAAGAAACAGATGGATTTGACAGAATATTACGGACAGACAGGTGAATCTGAGGCTGTGATCATTATTGGCACACAGATCCTGGAAGAGAAGGCAGCCATGTCCGGTGAACAGCCGTACCTTCCGGTTGATGTGGTAGACAGCTATCTGAACCAGCGCTATTACTGGGATGAAGAAGGACAGCAGATTCTTTATGCTACTCCGTCAGAACTGGTATCTGTACCTGCATCTTCGGAAGCAGGCGGTGACGTATGGCTGAAGGATGGAACTGCTTATCTCAGCCTTGATTTTGTGAAAAGATATACAGACCTTGATACCTATGTGTACCAGCAGCCTAACCGTGTAGCCATCCAGAAGGATTTTTCCGGCATTTCAGTGGTAACTGCAAATAAGGATACGTATGTGCGCTACAGAGGCGGAATCAAGGCGGAAGTCCTGAGCAAGATTAACAAAGGCGATAATCTTCTGTTTATGGAAGAACTGGAAAACTGGGTTCAGGTTGCCACCTGGGATGGCTATATCGGTTACGTGGAGAAGAAGAGCGTAAGCGACGTGCAGACTGTGACTATGGACCGTACATTTGCAGGGGAGGATTACACCTACCTGACCATGGATCAGCCTGTGAATCTGGTATGGCATCAGGTTATGTCCACAGATGCCAATGCAGGACTTTCCGATTCTATCCAGAATATGACAGGGGTGAATGTGATCTCACCTACCTGGTTCTATGTGTCAGACAACAGCGGCAATATCATTAATAATGCCACGATCGATTATGTCAGCACAGCACACGACAGAGGCCTGAAGGTTTGGGGACTGGTAGATAACTTTACTCAGGATATCAGTACTTATGAGGTTCTTTCCAAGACCAGCTCCAGACAGAATCTGATCACACAGCTGGTGAATGCAGCGGTTGGTGCCGGCATCGACGGAATCAACGTTGACTTTGAGCAGCTTAGCGAGGATGTGGGAATCCATTTCCTGGAATTCCTTCGTGAGCTTTCCATAGAATGCCACAAGAATAACCTGGTTCTGTCAGTGGACAATCCGGTACCGGAGGATTTCACCAGCCATTACGACAGGGCAGAGCAGGGCCGCGTGGTGGATTATGTAATTATAATGGGATATGATGAGCATTATGTAGGTTCTGAAGAAGCTGGTTCCGTAGCATCCCTTCCATGGGTGGAGAAAGGAATCCAGGATACCATCGCAGAGGTTCCGGCAGAACGCGTGATCAATGCAGTTCCATTCTACACAAGACTGTGGAAAACAGAGGCAGGTACCTTATCCAGTGAGGCAATCGGCATGGATACTGCCCAGGAAGTGGTAAGCACCAACAATGCCCAGGTATACTGGGACAGCGATGTAAGCCAGAATTACGGAAGCTTCGAGAAGGACGGCTGCACTTACCAGATCTGGATCGAGGATGCCCAGTCTATCGCAGCCAAGGTACAGCTGGTGCAGACCTACAATCTTGCAGGCGTCGCAGCATGGAAGCTTGGATTTGAGAACAGCGGCATCTGGCAGGTAATTACAGACAATCTGTCAGGAAGTACTGCCAAGTAAGACTTATGTAACTGTGAAGGCAAGGAACGGTTACAGTTTTATACACCAATGATAAAAACACTCTCTGAGACATATACTGAATCATGTATGTGCCAGGGGGTGTTTTGTGTTGAAAAAGCATGCAATGGAATTGATCATGGGCTGTCTTCTGCTCTTATGCTTTTACTGTCTTTCCAGGGAAGCTGCAGCGGTGTCAGCCAGAATGAGTCAGAAGAAGGTGATTGTGGTGGACTGCGGCCATGGAGGAATTGATCCGGGAATGATCGGGATCGATGGGCTTAAGGAGAAGGAATTCAATCTTGCCATAGGAATGAAATTAAAAAAGGCTCTGGAGGATTACGGCTATCAAGTGGTGATGACCAGGGAAACAGATACCGGACTTTACGATGAGGATTCCCAGAACAAGAAAGCCCAGGACATGCAAAAGCGAATTCTCCTCATACAAAAGGTGGATCCGGTATTGACGGTGAGCATTCACCAGAACAGCTATGAGGATCCGGCTGTAAAGGGTCCGCAGGTATTCTATTACCGGGATTCTGCACAGGGGGAAGCGCTGGCGAAGAAAATCCAGGAGAAGCTGAACGAGAATCTTGAGGTGGAGCGCCCGCGGGAAATCAAGGGAAATACCACCTATTATCTCTTAAAGAGAAGTCCGGGAGTCCTGAATATTGTAGAGTGTGGTTTTCTTACCAATCCGGAGGAGGCAGCCAGCCTTTCCTCAGAGGAATATCAGGAGAAGGTGGCCCAGGCGATCGCAGACGGAGTGAAAGAATACATAGAAGAAACGCTTTAACCTCCCAGGCATGAATAATACACTTTTCAGAATCCATGGATTCTGCTATACTGGAAAAAAATAAGTGAGGAAATACCATGTTAGGATGTGTTTATCTGATTCTGGCACTGCTTCTTGGACGTGAGATTGCCGGAAATCTTCTGTCATGTCAAAAAATAAAAGAAAAAGGAGTTACGCCTTTCTGGGTGCTGTTCTCAGCAGCCTATGGATGCGGCGTGCTGCTTCTGACCTGGGCTGTTTACATAGCGGCATGGTTGCTTAGCGTGTATGGAGGCTCTAATACGCCGCTGTTTGGAGCGAACCTGATCGTTTTGAGAGCTGCGGCCGTTTTTCTGGCTTACCTTGGTTACAGAAGGAGGGAAGCTTTAAAGGACTGTAAGAAGAAGCTGCAGGCCATGCTGCCGCCGTGGAAGGAAATTTTGTTTTTTGTGCTGCTTCTTGGAGCAATTACCTGGATTATGTATTATGTATTTCATATAAGTGACGGCGTCCTGTATTCCGGCTTTTCTGTGTTTGGGGATTATGCGCCCCACACTGCCATGATGAGGTCCTTTTCCCTGGGAAATAATTTTCCTACCCAGTATCCCCATTTTGGCGGACAGGATGTGAAATATCACTTTATGTTTCAGTTCCTGTCCGGAAACCTGGAGTATCTGGGAATGCCCATTGACCTTGCATACAACAGTGTGAGTATTCTGTCACTGTGGTGCTTTTTCATGATGCTGTATTCCCTGGCCAAAAGGTTTTGGGGCAAAATGAGCGTTGGGGTTCTGGCTGTATGCTTCATGGTTTTCAGAAGCGGAACTGCCTTTTTCCAGTTTGCTTATGAGCATATACAGGCTGGAGACCTTCTTGAGACCCTTTCGTCTAATTCCAGTTTTATTGGCTATACAGCCAATGAAAACTGGGGACTGTGGAATTTTAATGTGTATCTGAATCAGAGGCATCTGGCATTCGGGCTTCTGATCGTGGCGCTGGCGCTGTGGGTTTTCCTGGAATGGCTGGAGGCAGGATGCACGCATGAGGAGAAGGAGCTCCTCTGGCTGAAGAACCGTATTTCTTCCAAAGAAGCCTGGAAATGCCGGAAGCCGGAGACGGCGCTTCTGATGGGAATGCTTCTTGGGCTGTGTGCGTTCTGGAATGGAGCGGCAGTGATTGCAGGGCTTCTGATCCTGATGGGATTTGCTGCTTTTTCTGACGGAAAGCTGGATTATGTGATCCTGGCTTTGGTGACGGTAATGTTTTCAGAAATCCAGTCCAAGATGTTTGTGTGGGGAAGCGTGGTTTCTCCGTCTTTGTATCTGGGATTTCTGGCGGAGGATAAATCCGCTTTTGGTGTGGCTGCCTATTTGTTTGAAATCAGCGGCATTGTTTTCCTGGGTGTTGTGGTACTGCTGTTTTTTATGAAAAGGATGGAAAGGGCAGCAGCGGTAAGCTTTCTTTTTCCGGCTGCTTTTGCATTTTTCGTTTCCCTGACGCCGGATGTGAATGTAAATCACAAATATATTATGATTTCCTACGCCTTTCTCACGGTTTTCTGGGCTGGAGCGGTATGCCGGATGTTCCGGAAAAAGTGGCCCTTCAGGGTACTTGGGGTGATTCTTGCCCTTAGCCTTACGGTTACAGGAATTTATGATTTTGTGGTAATATTAAAGGACAACGATTCCTCCCACCGCGTAGGAGTGAAGCTTCAGAGCAATCTGACTGCGTGGCTGGATGAGAATCTTGGGAAGGATGATCTGCTTCTTACGCCGGAATACAGCATGAATGAGGTGACCATGGCCGGGGGAATGCTGTATATGGGATGGCCTTATTATGCATGGTCAGCAGGGTACGATACCTATTACCGTGCAGAAAAGGGAGCTTTGATGTACACCACTGCAGACCCGCAGGTACTGAAGGATACAGCAGAAGCAGAACAGATTACATATATCCTTTATGAGGATGGAATGACATATGAGGAAAAGGAATGCAGGGAAGATGTGATCGCAGAGACTTATCCTCTGGTTTATCAGTCAGATGATGGGAGAATCAGAATTTATGGAACAGAGCAATGAGAAAAAAAGAAAGATACAACTGATCGTCAAAATCCTGCTGGCAGCAGCGGCGCTTGGAGTATCTGCCTTTCTTCTGAAGGGAGATGTGTGGACCTTCTGGACCTGGTGGCTTCTGGCTGCTGTGATGGGCTTTGCTGCTATGCCTGTGACTGGCAGTCTGTTCTGGCGCTTTGAGGACAAGGGCTGGATTTTTTCCAAGGTTCTGGCTGTGGCAGCTACGGGATTTATCACATGGTTCCTGGTTTCCATTAAGCTGGTGCCTTTTACCGGGATCACCTGTGCGGCTGTGACTGTGATATGCGCAGTTCTTTGTTTTTTACTTCTGAAAAAGGAATCAAAAGAGAAGATTGAGTGTTTTCCAGTAGAGAAGATTTCTCTTGTATACTGGGAAGAACTGATCTTTTTCCTTGCATTTCTTTTGTGGACTTATGTGGCTGGATTCCACCCTGCCGCATATGGCACAGAGAAGTTTATGGATTATGGATTTATGGAAGCCATGATGAGAAGCACAGTTCTTCCGGCAAGAGATCTGTGGTATTCAGAAGGGCACATTAATTATTATTATGGCGGCCAGTACTTTGCCGTTTTTCTTACCAAGCTTTCCCATACGAAGGTGGAGCTTACCTATAACCTGATGCGTACTTTTGTGGCTGGACTTGCCTTTGCCATGCCTTTTTCCCTGGTTTACCAGATGACGGTGGATCGCATGAAGGGACAGCCAAAGGGGGAGAAAATCAAGAAGCGTCTTCCGTTTATTGCCGGATTTACCGCAGGTACGGCGGTCTCTATTGCGGGAAACATGCATTACGTGATCTATGCACAGATCATTCCCTGGATCCAGAAGCTGACCGGACAGGAAGTGAGCAGTTACTGGTTCCCGGATGCGACCCGTTATATTGGATACAATCCATACAGGGAGGAAGACCGGACCATTCACGAATTTCCCTGTTACTCCTTTGTTCTTGGGGATCTTCACGCCCATGTGGTGAACATTATATTTGTACTTCTTGTAATTGCCCTTCTCTATGTGTGGTTAAGGGGCGTGCGCAAGAAAACCGTATCCGCAGAGGTTTCCATGAAGGATGGAAGCTTCTGGAAGAAGCAGCTTCTGATGCCTCATCTTCTGGTGATCAGTGTGCTTCTTGGAATGTTCCAGTGGACAAACTTCTGGGATTTTGTGATCTATTATGTGGTGACCCTTGGAACTGTGCTTTTTGCCAATATTATCCGGTTCCAGGGCAAGATTAAGAAGATTCTGGCAGTGACTCTTGCGCAGATGGCGGAGATTTATCTCATCGGCTATCTGGTAATCCTGCCCTTTACTCTGCAGTTTGATACCATGATCGACGGTGTGGGAATTGCCAAATATCATTCCTATTTCTATCAGCTGATGGTGCTGTGGGGACTTCCGGCAGTGCTGACCATCACCTTTGTTGTGTCAATGCTCTGGGAAAAGCTGCGCAAAATGGAACACAAAAGCCTGTACCGTCTTATGAAGGCCATGCGCACGGCAGACCTGTTTGCCATTATCATGGGACTTTGCGCCATGGGACTGGTGATGATTCCGGAACTGGTATATGTGCGTGATATTTATGAGAATGGAAACGCAAGAGCCAACACCATGTTTAAGCTGACTTATCAGGCGTATATTCTTTTCGGGCTGACTATGGGATACGGAATTTACCGCCTTCTTGTGGTTACAAGGCAGAAAATATTTAAAGTTATCGCAGGAATCTGCCTGTTTTTCCTGGTATGGACAGTGGGATATTTCGGAAAAAGCGTGAATTCCTGGTTTGGAAATGTGCTGGATCCATCTGGCTATAAGGGACTTTATGCCCTTGGATATCTGGAGACGGATTTCCCGGAGGATGTATCTGCAATTACATGGCTGAAGGAAAATATCGAGGGTGCCCCGGTGGTACTTGAGGCAAACGGGGACAGCTACACTGGATTTGAACGTGTGTCTGCATCCACTGGTCTTCCCACCATTCTTGGCTGGTATGTTCATGAGTGGCTGTGGAGAAATGACACGGAAGACCTGAATGTGAAGAGCACAGATATTCGGAATATTTATACTTCAGAGAGCGAAGAACAGGTGAGAACCCTTCTGAAGCAATATGATGTTTCCTATATTTTTGTAGGCTCCAAGGAACGGGAGAAATACGAGGATGCACTGAATAATGCACTGCTTCAGAGCCTTGGCGACATTGTATTTATAGATGAGGATTCGGGAACCTACATTGTGAAGGTAGATTGACACCGGTAAAGAACTGGTGTTATAGTAATGAGGAATGGCAGCTGTGCAGAGCCTTTTGGGGAGTACACTCTGGCATCATGCAGCTGCCAATATTGAAAAATACAAGCTGCAGCCTGCTGCAGCGAAAAGAAAGCTGGATGGAAATGAAAGCAGAAATAGTAGCCATGACGGCAGAGGCCATTGATAAAGAAGCCATTGCCAGAGGCGGAGAAATATTAAAAAGGGGAGGCCTGGTGGCTTTCCCAACAGAGACAGTTTACGGTCTTGGAGGAAATGCCCTGGATCCTATGGCCTCTAAAAAGATTTATGCGGCCAAGGGACGTCCTTCTGACAATCCTCTGATCGTGCATATTGCAGAGATGGAAGCACTTGCTCCCATTGTAAAAAGCGTCCCGGAGAAGGCGAAGATTCTGGCCAAAAAGTTCTGGCCAGGTCCCCTTACCATGATTTTTGAGAAGTCTGATCTGGTTCCCCTTGAGACAACAGGCGGGCTGGAAAGCGTTGCAGTGCGTTTCCCAAGTGATCCCATTGCAGCAGCTTTGATCCTTGCATCCAGCGGATATGTGGCAGCACCAAGCGCCAATACTTCCGGGCGTCCAAGCCCTACTACGGCACAGCATGTGGAGGAAGATCTAGGGGATGCCATTGATATGATCATTGACGGCGGTCCGGTTGGAATCGGCCTGGAATCTACTATTGTGGATTTTACAGAGGAGGTTCCAGTGGTGCTTCGTCCCGGATATATTTCCCTGGAAATGCTCCAGGAGGTTCTTGGAGATGTGCGCATGGACAAGGGGCTGATAAAGCCTGACAGCAACATCCGTCCTAAGGCTCCAGGCATGAAGTACAGGCACTATGCGCCTAAGGCAGATCTTGCTATTGTGGAAGGCCCCACAGAAGAAGTGATCAAAGCCATCAATCAGTTTGTAAAAGAAGATGCTGCCAACGGTCTTCAGTCAGGAATCATTGCCACAGAGGAAACCATTTCCCAGTATCCGGATGGAATTGTGAAATGCATTGGAAGCAGAGCGGCAGAGGAAACCATTGCCCACAATCTGTATGAGGTTTTAAGGGAATTTGACCAGTGTCAGGTAAGTAAGATTTATTCAGAGGCTTTTTATACACCCAAAATGGGACAGGCAATTATGAACCGACTGTTAAAAGCAGCCGGCCATAAAATAATAAACGTAGGGGGAAGTAACCAATGAGAGTTGCATTAGGAAGTGACCACGGCGGATTTGAGCTGAAACAGGAGATCATCAAATATTTAGAGGAAAAACAGATTGCGTACAAGGACTATGGCTGCCACAGCACCGAGTCTACGGATTACCCGATTTATGCCAAGAAGGTTGCACACGGCATTCTGGATGGCGAGTGTGATCTTGGAATTCTGGTATGCGGAACCGGAATCGGCATTTCCATTACAGCCAACAAGATCAAGGGAATTCGTGCCGCTGTATGTACAGACTGCTTTACCGCAGAGGCAACAAGACTTCACAATGATGCCAACATCCTTGCACTTGGAGGACGTGTGGTAGGTCCTGGACTGGCTGTTAAGATTGTGGATACATTTTTGAATACTCCGTTTTCCGGAGATGAGAGACATATCCGCAGAATCGCACAGATCGAGACCGAGTAGGAAGGAGAGCTTCTATGGAAAATACAAACCGCAAGCAGATGGATCCAAGAGCCGCCTACGCAGCTACCCACAAAAGAGAGGGGTATCTGACCTGGGATGAATATTTCATGGGTGTTGCCATGCTTTCCGGCATGCGCTCCAAGGACCCCAATTCACAGGTAGGGGCATGTATTGTCAGCGAGGACAATAAGATCCTGTCCATGGGATACAACGGATTTCCAAAGGGATGCTCCGATGATGCCTTTCCGTGGGCGAGAGAGGGCGAGCCTCTGGACACCAAGTATCTGTATGTTACCCATAGTGAGCTGAATGCCATATTAAATTACCGGGGCGGCAGCCTTGAAGGAGCCAAGATGTATGTGACTCTTTTCCCGTGCAATGAATGTGCCAAGGCAATCATCCAGGCGGGAATCAAGACCCTGGTCTATGACTTCGACAAATATGCAAGCACCCCATCCGTTCTGGCCTCCAAAAGAATGCTGGATGCCGCAGGCGTACGCTATTACCAGTACACAAGGACCGGACGGAAAATTACATTGAATGTATAGAAAAAAGTTAGGTATCTGCCATATTGACTTGTTCATCTTGTGTCAATATAGCAGATGCTTAATTTTTACTGTGCTGGCTATTGTTCACAACCTGCCCAGTAACAGGAATAAAACGTCTTTTTCAAATTCCGTACTTGACACCTGGAACTATTTCGCATAAAATATACAGGAGTTGTAGCTGTTTGGCATCTTTGATCATGTTTGCCGGATGGCTGCCAGGAATTTTATTTAAATAATGAAAAAGCAATGAAGAGAATAGTACATGAGGAGCAATCTCAGAGAGAAATCCAGCTTCTGGAACATGTCTTTTGCAGAAATGATTTTGCAGATACGGCTCCAGGACAATGGTGTGAGGATTTTGTGCGTGAATCATGGAACCGGCCTCCAAGCTCCGTGCAATTGAAGTACGGCGTATGTCCCACGTTACCGGGACGCTTAAGTGGGCAGCAGGAAATGCGCATGCGGAATTATGGCGTAGATCTGTTGCTAATCAGGGTGGTACCGCCGAAGCCTTTCGGTCCCTTATACAGGGATGAAGGGGCTTTTTTTATGTAAAAAAGTAACTGTTCGCAGCGGCGCAGCTGTGAAGGTACTGAACAGTTTTTAGAAAAGGAGAAAGAATCATGGCAAAAGAGAAGAAAATGGTAGAAGCCATCACTTCCATGGATGTGGATTTTGCACAGTGGTATACAGACGTTGTAAAAAAAGCTGAGCTTTGCGGCTATACCAGTGTAAAAGGCTGTATGGCAATCAAACCTGCAGGATATGCAATCTGGGAGAACATCCAGAAAGAGCTTGACCGCAGATTTAAAGAGACAGGCGTAGAGAATGTATATATGCCAATGTTTATTCCAGAGTCCCTTCTGGACAAAGAGAAAGATCACGTAGAAGGATTTGCACCGGAAGTTGCATGGGTAACAAAAGGTGGTCTTGAGACTCTTCAGGAGCCAATGTGCATCCGTCCGACATCGGAGACTCTGTTCTGCGACCTGTGGGCAAGAACCGTACAGTCTTACCGTGACCTTCCGAAAGTATGGAATCAGTGGTGTTCGGTACTTCGCTGGGAGAAGACAACCAGACCGTTCCTTCGTTCCAGAGAGTTCCTGTGGCAGGAAGGACATACCGCACACGCAACAGCAGAAGAAGCAGAAGCAAGAACCGAGCAGATGCTGAATGTATATGCTGATTTCTGTGAGGAGGTTCTGGCAATCCCGGTTGTTAAGGGCCGTAAGACAGAGAAGGAGAAATTTGCAGGTGCAGAAGCTACCTATACCATTGAGGCACTGATGCATGATGGTAAGGCGCTGCAGTCAGGAACCAGCCACAATTTTGGGGACGGCTTCGCAAAGGCTTTTGGCATCCAGTTTACAGATAAAGATAACAAGCTGAAATATGTTTACCAGACTTCCTGGGGAATGACCACCCGTCTGATCGGTGCGATCATCATGGTACATGGAGATGACTCAGGTCTGGTGCTTCCACCTAGAATTGCACCGGTAC
>ENA-OPFT01001369-OPFT01001369.1-human-gut-metagenome-genome-assembly--contig:-NODE-1369-length-12275-cov-2.215876_pt1 | contig 12275 bp, 11 predicted proteins | sample MGYA00241714_ERZ501560 | MGnify/ENA primary metagenome ERZ501560 (study PRJEB25962, sample SAMEA2042392) | human gut metagenome | biome: human gut; feature: human-associated habitat; material: faeces...
AGAACGTCCGTATCGAGGATATCGACCTCAAGGAGCTGGTGCTGTTAAGTCCGGGGCATTGTATGCGTGACCAGATCATCGAGCTGTGCCAGGCCAAACGGGAGGTCCCCTCGCACTATACGTTCGAATCCGGTTCGCTCGATACGTTGATGCGGATCGTCGATTACACGCACTGTGTGACGATTATCCCCGAAATGGCCGTGGAATACATTCCTGCGGAGCATCGTTGTCAGGTCAAAACGCTGGCCAAGGGGGCTACTTCGCGCAAGATCGCCGTGGCCGTGCGCCGGACCTATGTCAAAAGTTCGATCATCAAAGCCTTGATCGATACTATTTTGTCGAAAGTTTCCCGCCAATAGGGATTCGGGACGGATATTTGCAGAGTAAATTTTCGGATATTCTCTTGTATCTTTGCGGGAAGCGGGATGCGTTCGGCATAAAAAAACAAACGGGTTTGTTTTGTTCTGCCCTCATTTTCGCTACCTTTGCAAAGTTGTATTGACCGGTAAATTCAAACTATGGAAAAATTGACAGGCACGATAATTCGTGCAATCCAGGATAAAAAGGGTAAAAATATCGTATCGTTGGATCTTTCGAAAATCGACGGGGCGATCTGCTCCTGCTTCATCGTTTGCAACGCCGACTCCACCACGCAGGTCGCTGCGATCGCGGCGGGTATCGAGGAGCAGGTATTGGAACCCCTCGGCGAGAAGGTCTGGCGCGTGGAAGGACAGCAAAATGCGCTGTGGATCGCTATGGACTACGTGGATGTGGTGGTGCATATTTTTCAGACAGAATTGCGTGAATTTTACAAATTGGAGGAGCTGTGGGCCGATGCCCCGGCGACCCGTTATGAGTATGACGAATAATATTTTATGGCACAACAGAAAATAAACAACAAAATGAATATGCCGCGTCCTTCGTGGATGTGGATATACGGCGTCATCATTATTTTTATTGTCGGCTACTGGATGTTCGGACCCGGCAACGGAGTCCCGGTCAAGAGCGACTGGAATACCGTGGCGCAGATGATCGAGCAGGGCGACGTCGAAAAAATCCAGGTCGTCAATCGTGACCTGGCGGAAATCTACCTTAAGAAGGATGCTGCGGACCGGTACCGTAAGGATGCTGTTGACCCGCGTTTCCGTAATATGCCCGAAACGGGGGCTCAGCTTACTTTCAATATCGGGTCGGTGGATACGTTCCGTCAGGATTTGGATAAGGTGACGGCCGAGTCGGGTAACAAGGTGGTGCTGGTGTACGAGAACCGGGAGAATTCCTGGACATCGATTCTGCTTCAGATGCTTCCCTGGATCATTATTATCGGCGGCTGGTTCTTCCTGATGAGCCGCATGTCGCGGGGGGCCGGAGGCGGTGCTGGCGGTATTATGAACGTGGGGAAGGCCCGGGCGCAGGTGTTCGACAAGGAGAACTCGAAAAAGGTGACTTTCAAGGACGTTGCCGGACTGGAGGAGGCAAAGGTCGAGATCATGGAGATCGTCGATTTCCTCAAGAAACCCGACAAATACAAATCCATCGGTGCGAAAATTCCCAAGGGCGCGTTGCTGGTAGGCCCTCCGGGAACGGGTAAAACCCTGTTGGCGAAGGCGGTGGCGGGAGAGGCCAATGTGCCGTTCCTGTCGATTTCCGGCTCGGATTTCGTGGAGATGTTCGTGGGCGTGGGCGCTTCGCGCGTGCGTGACCTTTTCGAGCAGGCCAAGCAGAAAGCTCCCTGTATTCTTTTCATCGACGAAATCGACGCCATCGGCCGGGCCCGTGGCAAGAACGCCGGGTTCTCGGGCAATGACGAGCGGGAGAATACGCTCAACCAGTTGCTGACCGAGATGGACGGTTTCGGCTCCAATAGTGGTGTTATCATCTTAGCCGCCACCAACCGTGTGGACGTTTTGGATAAGGCATTGCTGCGCGCCGGACGTTTTGACCGCCAGATACATGTAGACCTACCCGACCTTAATGAGCGTAAGGAAGTATTCGGTGTACACCTGCGCCCCATCAAGATAGACAATAGTGTGGATGTAGACCTTCTGGCACGCCAGACTCCCGGATTCTCGGGGGCAGACATTGCCAATGTATGTAACGAAGCAGCTTTGATAGCCGCCCGCCACGGCAAGAAGTTCGTCGGAAAGCAAGACTTCCTGGATGCCGTAGACCGTATTGTGGGGGGATTAGAAAAGAAAACCAAAATCACTACCGAAGCCGAACGCCGTTCCATTGCTATACACGAAGCCGGCCATGCCAGCATCTCCTGGTTACTGGAATACGCCAATCCGCTGATTAAAGTAACCATTGTACCCCGTGGACGCGCTTTGGGCGCGGCTTGGTATCTGCCGGAAGAACGGCAAATCACCACTAAGGAACAGATGCTCGATGAGATGTGTGCCACCTTGGGAGGACGTGCCGCCGAAGACCTATTCTTAGGTAGAATATCCACCGGAGCCATGAATGACTTGGAACGCGTGACAAAGCAGGCGTACGGTATGATTGCCTATCTGGGTATGAGCGAAAAACTACCCAACCTCTGCTATTATAATAATGAGGAATATTCCTTCAACCGCCCGTATAGCGAAAAGACTGCGGAATTGATTGACGAAGAAGTGAAGCAGATGGTTAATGAACAGTACGAACGTGCCAAGAAAATATTGTCCGAAAACCAAGAAGGGCACAACCGGCTGGCACAACTGCTGATTGACAAAGAAGTAATCTTTGCCGAAGACGTTGAACACATCTTTGGGAAACGTCCATGGGCTTCCCGTTCGGAAGAAATCAGTGCAAACAAGACTGCTGCCGAGCTGAAAAAAGCGGAGCAAGAAGAAGAGCAAAAAGCCATAGAAGCAGAAAAGGAAGTTAAGGAAGAAGAAAAGCATGAAAAATAACTTTATCCAACGTGCCGTTACCGGCGTGTTATTCGTCATAGTATTGGTGGGCTGTATTCTTTACAGCCCCCTTTCGTTCGGTATACTGTTCACCATTATCAGCGCACTGAGCGTACATGAGTTTGCCCAATTAGTCAGCAAGAGCGGCGAAGTAAGCATAAACAAGACCATCACTGCATTGGGGGGAGCCTACCTTTTCCTTGCATTGATGAGTTTCTGTACCCAGCAGTCTGTAGGAGCACGAGTATTCCTTCCTTATTTGGGACTATTGCTCTACATGATGATTACGGAACTTTACCTCAAGAAAAAGAATCCGACGGGTAACTGGGCCTACTCCATGCTAAGCCAATTGTACGTGGCACTCCCCTTTGCCCTGCTGAACGTACTTGCTTTTCAGAATTCCCCGGAAACGAGCAGTGTGACCTACAACCCTATTCTACCGCTTTCCATTTTCGTATTTATCTGGTTGAGCGATACAGGTGCCTATTGCGTAGGTTCGCTGATAGGCAAACACCGTCTGTTCGAACGTATCTCACCTAAAAAATCCTGGGAGGGCAGCATCGGCGGCGGAATATTCTCCATCGCTTCCTCTCTTGGCTTTGCACATTTCTTTCCTTTTATGCCAGGATGGCAATGGGTAGGTCTGGCAATCGTTGTCGTCATTTTCGGCACTTGGGGCGATCTGACCGAATCACTCATGAAACGCCAATTGGGCATCAAGGATTCCGGTAACATTCTGCCGGGGCATGGAGGGATGCTCGACCGTTTCGACAGTGCCCTGATGGCAATTCCTGCAGCAGTTGTTTATCTATATGCCTTGACGATGTTCTAACGACGGCTCACATGACCAAACTTACATAAAACAGATATAAAAAGAGCACCCGGGCAAGATGAATGACATCAAAATCACGGGTGCTCTTTCTAACTATATACTCTCGCAAACTCTTTCTTACTTCAACTGCATATTGGACAAATCCACATTAGTAGTCAGCTTTTCATTACTCCCCGCAGTTTTCAAATCAAAGGTTACTTCCACCTCTCCATTCTCTTCTGAATTGAGTTTCAACTTGATGCCTTTGGTTTCAGAGGGGATGTCCAGACTGTTCAAGTTATAGGAGACAGCACCAGGACTACGACGTCCCGTCAGGTCATCATAGTCGTTATAGCGGAGTTCCAAATGGACGTATCCATCTTCGCCATACAAAGTATCATCTTCTTGCGGACGCACCAGGCTGATACGGTGTTTATTATCAGTCGAAGATGGCAGATTCTGCATGAAAAAAATGTTCATATAGCCACCACTGATGGTAATATCACCTTTATATATACGCACGGGGTCATTACCGAATTCCTCTTCGGTTTCGGGAGTCAGCGTCTCCACCTCTTTCGTCAAAACGTTCTGCAGACGCAGCAGCTTCACAGCATGATCATATCCTGCATAGTCGTCCCACAAAGGATTGAACACGGTAATCACACGCTGCCCATCCACGGCATCATACCACCCTATGTCCGTATTCACCGGCCAGAGCGTCCCCCAAACATCGCAGTTTAAATAAAAGGCATTTCCCGTAACACGCACAGTGGCCCACAAAGGCGGGGTAAAATCACCCAAAGAATATCCGTCGTTATCATCACATGATTGCAAAGCGGGCATCACTGCCAAACATATTGCCATAAATAACCAATGTAGCTTTTTCATAATCAAAGTCCTTTTCATTTGTTTCTGTATAGAAAATACAAAAGCCGGGCATTTACTGCACCGGCTTTTCCCATTTTAACAAATTCTTAATTTTTCGATTATTCTTCCCTCCTCCTCAGTAATGCCACCATCTCGCGGGCAGCATGTTTGGGTGCCCCTGCCTCTCCCAGACAGGATGCCATATACTCATATCCCTCGAGCATCTGACGGCGGTATTCCTTATCGTACAAAATGCGGTTCAGCTCCGAGCGTACCTGCTCTACCGTCATGGTATCTGCAACCAGCTCTTTCACCACCTCCCGGTTGGCTATGAGATTGACCAGGGAAATGTACTTCACTTTCAGTATATGCCGTTTCAGGAAAGCGATAACCTTCCCTATCGGAGTATGGTAACATACCGCTTGCGGCACACGAAACAGAGCTGTTTCCAGCGTTGCCGTCCCCGAAGTGACCAGTGCAGCCTCTGCCTGCCTCAACAAAGGGAATGTCTTGTTGAAGATAATCTTCACGTCCACCCCACCCACATAACGTTTGTAATACTCGGGGGAAATACCCGGAGCACCGGCCAGCACCAGTTGATAATCGGGAAAAGAAGCTGCCGCACGAAGCATGTCGGGCAGATTGTCCTTGATTTCCTGCTTGCGGCTACCAGCCAGCAGAGCAATAACGGGTTTGGCCGAAAGTCCGTTTGCCCGGACAAAGTCGTCGAATGTCTCTGAGCTGGAAGCAAGAAAAGCCGTCACTTCATCCACTGTCGGATTGCCGACATAATGTATCGGATACCCGTGCTTCCCTTCAAAAAACTCCACCTCGAACGGTAGGATGGAGAACAGCTCATCCACATCCCGTTTAATATTCTTGATGCGGTATTCCTTCCATGCCCAAATCTTGGGAGAAATATAATAAAAGACAGGAATCCTTGTGTTGGCATGGACAAACTTGGCTATATCCAGATTAAAGCCCGGATAGTCCACCAAAATCAGCACATCCGGCTGCCACGCAACAATATCCTCCTTGCAGCGCTTCATATTGGCAAAGATGGTGCGCAGATGCAGCAATACGGGAATGAACCCCATATACGCCAACTCTTTGTAATGCTTCACCATCACACCGCCCACTGCAGCCATGAGGTCGCCTCCGAAGAAACGGAACTCCGCTTGCGAGTCCTCCTCCTTCAATGCAGCCATCAGATGGGAGGCATGCAGGTCGCCGGAAGCTTCACCGACAATCAAGTAATACTTCATATCAATTGATAATTGTCAATTAATTCAGAACCATGCTTTCAGTTCATCAATCAAGCCGTATGCCGTTGCATCCACCGTGGTCGGGGTGATTGCCACATAACCGTTATCAAGCGCCCAATGGTCATTCTTCTCATTTTCGGCATCGTTGTTCTCAAACTCGCCGGTCAGCCAGTAGTAATGGGCATCTCCTCTATGGGCAAAGTTTTCCCATTCATTGGTCCATTGCCCCTTGGTTTGTTCGCAAATCTTCACACCCTTCAATTCTTTGGTATCGGGGAAGTTGACATTGAGGCATGTCAACGGAGGGAGTCCTTTCTCCAATACCAGCCGGGCTATCTCGCGGATGTAAGGACCTGCAGGCTCAAAATCAGCGTTCGGCTCATGGTTGCAAAGGGAGAATCCGATGGAAGGCACTCCTTTCAGGCATCCCTCTATCACAACGCCCATCGTACCGGAATAATGCAGGTTTACAGAAGAATTGTCGCCGTGGTTGATGCCGCCTACCACCAAGTCGGGCTTACGGTCGAGCACCGTATGAAAAGCCAGCTTCACACAATCGGTCGGCGTACCGGAACACTTGTATACCGTCAGCCCAACATCCTTACGGACCAACTGGTAGTGGATAGGTTCCGTTACAGTCAGCGCACACGCACTTCCAGAGCGGGGTGCATCCGGCGCCATTACCACAATCTCGCCCAGCGGACGGAGGAATTTGATTAACTCGCTAATACCTTTCGCAATGATGCCGTCATCATTGGAAATCAATATCAAAGGTCTCTGATTTTCCATAACTTTCTTTTTTATTATCGTGCAAAAGTAGCTAAAAAGGCTTTAAACAGAATACTACAAAGATAATAATTCTTTTGTATTCAAAGATATTTTCAGAAAAGGCTAACTTTGTACCGACAATAATTGGAATATAATCATTCATAAAATCCATGCTATAATGAACACTTTTTGCCATTCTACCATTGCTGCACGCATCGAGACGGCAGCTGCCGCAATTATTCTGTTTCTAACAACCCTGACAAGCTGTGGCAGGAGCAGTTCTCCCGAGCCACTTGACCAATGGAATGACGGGACATCTACGCTTCACACGGCAGACCCGGTCATTGCAGAAGGCCGGAAGCTCTTCAACGACAAAGAATACCAAAATTTCCGACTCACCGGAGAAGCCCTCACACAACCCGGCTCCGAAGCAGGCCTCCTCTTTCATACGGACGGCGAGTCCGGTTATGAAGTGATATTCCGTAACGGAGACATCGACGGCACACGCAAGAGCGGCTCACTCGCCTCGGTGCGCAACCTCTATCGCTCACTCGCAAAAGATGGAGAATGGTTTGACTTCGAGATAACCGTACGCGGACAAAACATCATTGTCTGCATTAACGGAACCGAAGTTGTTTGTTATACCGAACCCGGACACCCATATCGCACAGAGGAGCACGCCCGGCAACTGCTGAGTCAAGGTTCCATTGCCCTGCAAGGCATACACGGCGAAGTGTCATTCCGGAATCTCGCCATCGAACAGCTTGCCAAGGAGGCACGCAACGAAGACGACACGCTTGCTCCGGTAGACGAGCGCACGGATGAGATAATCAGGCTACAGCAGCACGATTTCCCAGTTATAGACTATCACGTTCACTTGAAAGGAGGGCTGACGAAGGAAATGGCACACGCCATGTCCATGAATTACGGTATCAACTATGGTGTCGCCCCCAATGCTGGAGAAGGAGGCGTAGGACGTATGCTGGCCGATGACAAAGAAGTGTACGACTATTTTAATGAAGTAAAAGGGATGCCATTCCTGTGCGGTGTACAAGGTGAGGGACGCAAATGGACGGCAACTTTCTCGCAGGAAGCCTTGGGGATTTTCGATTACCTGTTTACCGACGCCATGACCATCATAGACCACAAGGGACGTAATTCGCGCATCTACCGGGCCGAAGAAGCACTCTTTGATGACATTACGCTTGAACAGTATATGGACCACCTTGTCGACCAAACAGTCCTGATTCTGACCAACGAGCCAGCCGACATTTATGCCAACCCTACCTTCTTGCCCGATACTATGGCGCATGATTACGACAAGTACTGGACGGACGGACGCATTGAACGCGTATTGAATGTATTGCAACAACATGGAATCGCTCTGGAAATCAATGCACGCTACCGGATTCCCAGTTTCGAGATTATCCGTCGCGCCAAAGCACGTGGAATCAAACTCACATTCGGTACAAACAATGTCGATGCCGACTTCGGACGACTGGAATACTGCGCCGAAGCCATCAAGCAATGCGGCCTCACAGCCGACGATATATGGTTCCCGCCGATGAGCACACGCCGCTCCCGCCCCATTGTCATATACAACCGATTCGAGTAGCAGGGAACAACCGCTGTCATCTTCACCAACAGAAACGATACACCTATGGACATTCTTCTCATCATCTTGGGCATCCTCTGCCTGATTGTCGGATTGGCAGGCTGCATCCCGCCTATGATTCCGGGACCGCCCGTAGCCTATGCAGGCTTGTTGCTTCTACATTTCACGGACAAGGCGCAGTTTTCCACCACGCAGTTACTTTTATGGCTGGCAGCAGTCGTCCTTGTACAGATACTGGATTATTTCGTCCCGATGCTGGGCAGCAAATACAGCGGAGGCAGTCGGTGGGGAACGCGCGGCTGCCTCATAGGCACCATCGTAGGGTTGTTCTTCATGCCTTGGGGCATCATCCTCGGCCCCTTTCTCGGAGCCTTTGCCGGCGAACTGATGGGAGGCAGCAAGACAGACCAGGCCTTGAAATCGGGGCTGGGCTCGCTGCTTGGATTCTTGCTGGGCACAGTAGTGAAATGTGTGATGTGTGCGTACTTCTGCTGGGAGTTCGTCAAAGCCTTGGTCTGACACCAGCTCCTCTCCTTCTGCCCGGGAACAACTTATCCCCCGACCATCTTCCACACGGTAGTCCATCTGCATGAGATGTACATCTCGAGCAACATGAGATGCACGTTTCAAACAACACGAGATGTACATCTCATGCAAGTAGAGAGAATAGTCCAAGCCAATGTCTTCCATTGGTTTACAAATCTTAATCTTCTGCAAGCGAGACAAAAAATCAGCTTCATTTCAAGATAAATACGTATATTTGCCCACTAAACAGAGAAAGAACGCTTTACGCGCAATTTACAAGAAGAAAAACAGCGGTAAACGTCTGTGAGTTATTAACAAAACAGCCGACTTATCAACCGTTTTTGCAATCTTTCTCCAAATTTGTAGGCGCTATCCGGAATTATCACTTATTTCGCTGCCAATAAATATTGAGATTATGGGAAAAATAATTGCTATGGCTAACCAAAAGGGTGGTGTAGGCAAGACTACGACGACAATCAACCTCGCAGCCTCACTCGCCACGCTTGAAAAGAAAGTGCTCGTTGTAGATGCCGACCCGCAGGCCAATGCCTCCTCAGGATTGGGTGTGGACATCAAGCAGTCGGAATGTACTATCTACGAGTGCATTATTGACCGTGCAGACGTACGCGAGGCCCTTCATGACACGGAGATAGACACACTGAAGGTAATCTCCTCCCACATCAATCTGGTAGGTGCCGAAATAGAGATGCTCAATCTGAAAAACCGCGAAAAGATACTGAAAGAAGTACTCGCTCCGCTGAAGAATGAGTTTGATTATATCTTGATAGACTGTTCCCCGTCTTTGGGTCTGATTACGGTCAACGCACTGACTGCCGCCGATTCGGTAATCATCCCCGTACAAGCGGAATATTTTGCACTGGAAGGCATCAGCAAATTGCTGAATACCATTAAAATCATCAAGTCCAAGCTGAACCCTGCCCTCGAAATCGAAGGCTTCCTGCTGACGATGTACGACTCGCGCCTGCGCCAGGCCAACCAGATTTACGATGAAGTGAAACGCCACTTCCAGGAATTGGTATTCAACACCGTCATCCAGCGCAATGTGAAACTGAGCGAAGCTCCCAGCTACGGCCTGCCCACCATTCTCTATGACGCAGACTCAACCGGAGCCAAAAACCACATGGCACTTGCCAAGGAATTGATAAGCAGAAACGAAAAGAAGTGATTATAGTGGTTAGTGATTAATGATTAGTGATAAATACCATATTTACAATGCACAAACAAATCATCCCGTATGGTTAAATTGTAAATCGTCAAATAGTAAATAAACAGATGGCACAAAGAAATGCATTAGGACGCGGGCTAGACGCCCTCTTCTCCATGGATGAAGTAAAGACCGAAGGCTCCTCCTCTATCAATGAGATAGAGCTGTCGAAGATTACGGTCAATCCCAACCAGCCCCGTCATGAATTCGACCCGGTTGCGTTGCAGGAGTTAGCCGATTCCATCTCCGAAATCGGCATCATACAGCCCATCACCCTGCGCAAGCTTAGCGACGACGAATACCAGATTATCGCCGGCGAGCGTCGTTTCCGTGCTTCGCAGCTTGCCGGACTGACAAGCATCCCTGCCTATATCCGCACTGCAGATGACGAGAACGTCATGGAAATGGCGCTCATCGAAAACATACAGCGCGAAGACTTGAACTCCGTAGAAATAGCCCTCGCTTACCAGCATCTGTTGGAACAATACGGACTGACGCAGGAACGCCTCAGCGAACGCGTTGGTAAGAAGCGTACCACCATTGCCAACTACCTGCGCCTGCTCAAACTGCCCGCCCCCGTCCAGATGGGACTGCAGAACAAGCAGATAGACATGGGACATGCCCGCGCGTTGGTAACGCTTGGCGATCCCAAACTGCAAGTGAAGATTTTCGAAGAAATCCTGGAGCACGGGTATTCCGTACGCAAAGTGGAAGAAATCGTAAAGTCACTGAGTGAAGGCGAAAGCGTGAAGAGCGGTGGTCGTAAGATTGCCCCCAAGCGCGCCAAACTGCCCGAAGAATTCAATATGCTGAAACAACAGCTCTCGGGCTTTTTCAGTACCAAGGTGCAGCTAACCTGCTCGGAGAAAGGAAAAGGTAAAATCAGTATCCCGTTCAATAACGAAGAAGAATTGGAACGTATCATCGGCATTCTTGATACGCTGAAGAAATAAATGAGGAAAAAAGGAAGAATATATCAGTTAGCCATTGCCCTGCTGCTCTGTTTTTTACAGATGGCAGGGATTGCTATGTATGGTCAGGACCGTCCACGTGCCGCTTCCAAGCGTGCGCAGCGGCATCAGACCGATACACTCAACACCGTGGTGAACCGGGACAGCCTCACTGTTGCCGACAGTCTTGCAGCCGAAAACAAGCGGAAGATGCTGGAAATGACTGCCAGCCCCGACCTGAAGGAACAGCCCGTGCCTACAGACAGTCTGCAAAAGGCCATCGACCCCAAAAGGTGGGTACCTAATCCCACAAAAGCCACCTGGCTTGCCCTCGTCATTCCCGGCGGTGGACAAATTTACAACCGCAAGTATTGGAAACTGCCCATCTTCTATGGAGGATTTGCCGGTTGTGCCTATGCCCTTACGTGGAACAGCAAGATGTATAAGGACTATTCGGCCGCCTACAAGGATGCCGTAAATGGTAATTTCAACTCCAGTACCATTACCGACCTGCTGCCTCCCAACTATAACTATACCGAAAGCCAGCTGACGGAGACACTACGGAAGCGTAAGGATACCTTCCGACGATACCGCGACTTGAGCATCTTCGCCTTTATCGGTGTATACCTGCTGTCTGTTGTCGACGCATACGTAGACGCAGAGCTGTCCAACTTTGACATCACCCCCGACCTCAGCATGAAAGTGGAACCTGCCATAATCAACAGCCAGATGACTGGTTCCTCTAATAAGAACGTCGGCGTGCAATGCAGTTTCCGATTCTAAAAACGAAAATTAAAGCATAAATTATTACCTAATGACACACAAGGCCATATATATGAAAAGAATTATTCTCGGTTCCTCGCTTCTGTTTTGTGCCCTCTTCACCGCTCCGGCCATGCATGCGCAAGAAAGCGTGGAAGTGCTTATCCGCGAAAACGGCACGGAACGCCAGGAATCCATCGAGCTGCCCAAAAGCATGACCTATCCGCTGGACAGCCTGCTCAATGACTGGAAAGCCAAGAATTACATAGACTTGGGAAAAGACTGCAGCACCTCTACCGTAAACCCGATGTTCAGTGACTCTGTATACATAGACCGGTTGTCGCGCATGCCGACCGTCATGGAAATGCCATACAACGAGATTGTGCGCAAGTTCATCGACATGTATGCCGGACGTCTGCGCAACCAGGTTGCCTTCATGCTGAGCGCCTGCAACTTCTATATGCCCATCTTCGAAGAAGCGCTGGATGCCTACGGCCTGCCGCTCGAGCTGAAATACCTGCCCATCATAGAATCCGCTCTCAACCCTTCTGCCGTATCCCGCGCGGGAGCCTGCGGACTATGGCAGTTTATGC
>ENA-OPFT01001372-OPFT01001372.1-human-gut-metagenome-genome-assembly--contig:-NODE-1372-length-12254-cov-2.013444_pt1 | contig 12254 bp, 9 predicted proteins | sample MGYA00241714_ERZ501560 | MGnify/ENA primary metagenome ERZ501560 (study PRJEB25962, sample SAMEA2042392) | human gut metagenome | biome: human gut; feature: human-associated habitat; material: faeces...
CCAGACAGTGGCGCTGCCGATGGTGTGCTCGTGTCGGGAGTATTGAACTTCGAGGTTACCGGTGCACTGAAATCGGTCAGTCGGGTGTCTTCGTCGTAATTTTGGAATCGAGCCAGATAAGAGACGAATTTCATATTCACGGTATCGGTCGCACCGCTACGGTGTTTGGCTATGATAAATTCTGCCAAGCCTTCGATGCTGTTTCCATTGGCATCTTCCTTGGACCGCGTATAATATTCGGGACGGTGTATAAAGCAAACCATATCGGCATCTTGCTCGATAGCTCCCGATTCACGCAAGTCGGAAAGTTGCGGGCGTTTCCCTTCTTTACCGTCTTTGTCGTTACCCCGGGATTCCACACTACGATTTAACTGGGACAGGGCGATGATAGGTATTTGAAGCTCTTTTGCCAATTGTTTGAGCGAACGGGATATGGTGCTGACTTCTTGTTCTCGGCTCCCGAAGGACATACCGCTGGCGTTCATCAGTTGCAAGTAGTCTATGATGATGATTTTGATTCCGTGCTCGCGAACCAATCGGCGTGCTTTTGTCCTAAGTTCAAAAACGGAAAGGCTGGGGGTATCGTCTATATATATAGGAGCGTTCCTCAGTATTTCGATACGAGACATGAGCCGTTCCCATTCGAACGGGGCCAACTGTCCGCTTTTGATTTTATCGCCGGGGATTTCGCAAGTGTTGATGATGAGACGATTGACAAGCTGGACATTGGACATTTCGAGCGAGAAGATAGCCACCGGCGTGTTATAGCTGACAGCCATGTTCTTTGCCATAGAAAGGACGAATGCCGTTTTTCCCATAGCGGGACGGGCGGCGATAATGATGAGGTCGGAATTTTGCCAACCGGAAGTAATTTTGTCGATGTCGTGAAACCCGGTTTGCAGTCCGCTCAATCCGTCGCTTCGATTGGCTGCTATTTGAATTTGTCTGATAGCTTCGCTCAGTACCGGGTCTATTTGAGTAACGTCTTTTTTCAGGTTACGTTGGGAAATTTCAAAGAGTTTCCCCTCGGCTTCCTGCATAAGGACATCTACGTCGTTGGTCTCGTCAAAGGCCTTGTTGAGTATTTCGCTGGAAAATTCGATTAATTCCCGAGCCAAATATTTTTGGGCTACGATGCGGGCATGGTATTCGATGTGCGCCGCCGATGCTACACGTCCGGTAAGTTCGGAAATACGGAGGGCTCCGCCGACTTCATCGAGCTTTCCGTCGAGTCGCAGTTGCTCGGTGACGGTGAGCATGTCAATGGGGCGTTGTTGTGCTCCCAACCGGGATATTGCACTATAAATAAGTTGGTTGGTCGGCTCATAGAAACACTCTGGCTTTAAGATGTCGCAAACGGTGGTATAGGCATCTTTTTCGAGCATGAGAGCTCCCAACACGGCTTCTTCGAGCTCTTTGTCCTGAGGTTGTAGCTTGCCTTGTTCCGAAACTTTCGGAGCGTAGGCTTTTTTCTGGCGAGTGTAATTTCTTCGAGTTTCCATGCAGCAATTCTTTCCCGTTACAAAAGTAGTCAATCTTTCTGCTATCGGGAAATTTGGTGAGCGAATCTTATAATGAACTTTTCAACAGGCAGATATTTCCGATTAATTACAGGGCCGGTGTCGTATCGGGGTATTTTGCCATTTGCTTTTCACAATATTTTTGGAATAGCTCCCAATCGTAATAAGGTGCATATTCCGAATCGATGGGTAATTTTATTTCTTGTTCATTGAACAATACTTTCACGAGTATTTTCCCATCGGTATTTTTATAAAGTATCCATTGGATATTCGTCGCCATAGGATTGTATTTGAAGTCCTGCCAAACCTCGGCTACTTTTTCGGGATCGGCTTCTACAACGGCTGCATTCTCAATACCTAACAGGGCGAGTAAAGGAATTGTATTTTCACCGTGTGCAAAACGTAAATTGGCTTCGACACCGTTTCCGTCGATCGCCGCTTGCGATGTAACCAACATGTCTTTTAACAGAGGTTTCGCAATGGCGACAGGGAGTCCTTTTCCGGGAATGGAGTTGGCTTTACGCAGGTATTGCGATAGATTGTTCGCACTCCATAAATCGAATTTTTCTTCTTCTGTGAACCACGGATATAGGGATATGTCGTAGTCGGTATTCGGCAATATGATGGTTAACGCGTATAGGTGGGTCATGAATGTTATAGGATCGGGTATGATTTGTTCCCACTCTTTCTTGAATATACGGTCGATAAGCCTTGTGGGTGTGTGCTTTTCCTGATAGGCTCGGAGTATCTTTTTCCATGAGCCTTTCGAGAGATATTGTTGGTATTCTTTTCCTTTGAAGAATCGCAGGGTATTGTCATATCCGTTGCTGGGATCCATAGAAAACTCCGCAGTGGGGGTATAGCCTCTCATTTCTGCGACGAATGCCGCCATACTAGCCATGGAGCGTGGAACCGTGGTCGATTGTGCCACAAGGGTCACTTTGCCGTCCTGAGGTGTAAACGCCGGACGAAAGCGGTGATACATGCGACGAGCCATATCCCGGTGTTGTCGGGCTCCGAGCGGAGTGAGGTCTCCCCAGCGATGATTCATTAAATGGTAGATGGTGTCGATTTGATTACGCAGCAGTTTGCCTTCCCGGGTTAAAAGGTTCAAAGAATCGGCTTTATTCATTAGTTTGTACAGGTTCGGAACCATACTTTTTGAATCGTGGGTGCGTGAACCGTGTCGAGCTATATGATCGATGTGAAACGGTATGAAATCCTTTGGAGCCGGGGTGTCTGTGGTGTCGTTGCAATAATAAACAGATGCCGTACTACCGAAAAATTGTGGATTTTGATGTAGAAAATCTTTTATAGAATTTTGCCCGAAAGAGATTGCAGATAGGCATAAAAGGATAGTACCGGCGGTGGGGGGGTTTTTTTTTTTTTTTTTTTTTTTTTTTTTTTGTCGGTAAAATTATAATAAATTTTCTCTTCGATGAAATTTTTATTCTTTTTTAGAGTGGAGTTGCCTATGTGACTGAGAATGGTTATTTTCGCAAAGATTCTCGAAAAACAAGGATATAGATGATTAGATTTCCCAATGCAAAAATCAATTTGGGGTTGCGTATCGTAGCCCGTCGTCCCGATGGTTATCACAATATAGAGACAGTATTTTATCCCATTCAGTTGCAAGATGCTTTGGAGATTGTTCCAACGTCGCAACAGGAGACGAAGTTGTCTTTATCGGGAATGGTCATAGACGGTGATCCCCAGAATAATTTGGTGATGAAAGCGTGGCGAAGATTGAGCCATCGTTTTTCGTTACCCCCGATATCTATTTATCTCCATAAAGCCATACCCTTTGGTGCTGGGTTAGGAGGTGGTTCTTCCGATGCCGCTTTTTTGTTAGCGATGGTGAGAGATTATTTTCGTTTGCCGTTGAGCGATGACGAGCTTGACAAGGAAGCTGCTTCTCTGGGAGCCGATTGCCCATTTTTCTTGCATAATAAACCTTTATTAGCCAAAGGAATAGGCGATGAGTTCGAGCCGATCGAATTGTCGTTGAAGTCCTATCGAATTGTATTGGTAAAGCCTTCTGTCTCCGTGCCTACGTCGGTGGCTTATTCGTTGGTTACTCCGGTATTGCCGGAAGAGTCGGTGAGGGATACCGTTTCCCGTCCGGTCGAGGAGTGGAGAGGTAGATTGATCAATGACTTTGAAGAAAGTGTGTTTGCCCGATTTCCGGAAATAGGAGAGATAAAGGATCGTTTATATGAACAGGGAGCTGTATATGCATCTATGTCCGGTTCGGGTTCTTCGGTATTTGCCCTATTCGATAAAGAAGTCGATCTTGCCGATTGTTATCCGGGGTGTTTTGTTTGGACTGGAATTTGTGAAGTATAGCGTATAAAATCGTTTTTGAAAAAGAGAATGATCGAAGATTGTTACATGACCGGTATTATAGATAAGATAAATTCTTTATATCCGATTTCCGATGATACGATACGGACATTGAAAGAGAGCATGACTTTGTGCCGTTTTCCCAAGAAGTATCAGTTGATAAGGGCGGGCATGTATTGTAAATCGGCTTATTTTATAGGGAAGGGAATGACTCGCTCGTTTTGGTTGGTGAACGGAGAAGAGATAACGACTTCTTTTTCGTGTGAGGGCGGAATCGTGTTCAGTATGGACGAACTCTATTATAACAAGATGAGCGAAGAATTTGTGGAGACCCTTGAAGATGTAGTCGTTTATAGAATATCTCTGGATAAATTGCGTCGGCTGTTCGAAACGAATATCGAACTGGCTAATTGGGGGCGGATTATTCATCAAGACGAGTACCGGCGTTTGCATCGCTCCCATAAGGAACGTTTGACTTTATCGGCAAAAGAACGGTATGAGGAGTTCAGGCAGCAATTCCCTCAGGTGAACCAGCGAGCTCAACTTGGGTATATTGCATCGTATTTGGGTATAACACTCTCGACGCTCAGTCGTCTCAGGGGAGCCCGAAAATGATCTTTCAGAGGATTTTTTGACATAGGACAAATTTTAAATTATATAAGTCCTGTAATTTTGCCGTAATATTAATCATCACTAAAATCAAAAATCTAAATTACCAATTCATTATGCAACAAATTTCTTCTGCTGCGTTTTCAGATACCAAACCTCATTATGAGTTGCTTGACGGATTGCGTGGTGTAGCCGCGCTTTTGGTCGTGTGGTATCATGTCTTCGAAGGGTATGCTTTTGCCGGTGGTACTCTTATAGAAAGCATCAATCATGGATATTTGGCCGTGGATTTCTTTTTTATTTTATCGGGGTTCGTTATCGGTTATGCCTATGACGATCGTTGGGGAAAGAGCCTAACGGTAAAAAATTTCTTTAAGCGGCGGTTGATTCGTCTTCACCCGATGGTTGTCATGGGTGCAGTTTTAGGTGTGATTACATTTTGTATACAGGGTAGCGAACAGTGGGACGGGACTCATGTGGCTACGTCGATGGTGATGTGGGCTTTGCTTTTCGCGATGTTTTTCATTCCGGCCTATCCGGGTGCAGGTTATGAGGTTCGGGGTAATGGTGAAATGTTTCCTTTGAACGGTCCCAGTTGGTCATTATTTTTCGAGTATATCGGTAATATTTTGTATGCTTTGTTTATTCGTCGTTTGTCTACTAAGGCGTTAACTGTTTTTGTCGTATTACTGGGAATCTGTCTGGCTTGTTTCGCTATCTTCGATGTATCGGGGTATGGCATGATAGGGGTAGGCTGGACGCTCGATTCGGTGAATTTTGTGGGTGGACTGTTGCGAATGCTTTTCCCGTTTTCTTTGGGACTGTTGTTGTCTCGTAATTTCAAACCGGTGAAAGTGAGAGGGGCATTCTGGATATGCTCTTTCGTATTGTTGGTTTTGTTTTGTGTTCCTTATGTAGAAGGGGTCGAACCTATATGTATGAATGGTCTTTTTGAGGCATTTTGTATAGTCGTGGTATTTCCTGTTCTCATTATATTGGGTGCGTCGGGAAACACGACCGATAAAACATCTACGCGGATATGTAAATTTTTGGGAGATATTTCTTTCCCGCTTTATATCACGCATTACCCGTTTATGTATTTGTTCTATTCTTGGTTGATTGAGAACCAGTATTTTACATTCGGGGAAACGTGGCAAGTAGCCTTGTGTGTTTATGTATGGAATATATTGGTAGCCTATCTTTGTTTGAAACTTTATGACGAGCCGGTGAGACGGTGGTTGAGCAAGAAATTTTTGAAAAAACGCTAGGGATAACCCCGTTAATGGGGTTTATTTGATAGATAGTAAAATTTCCATGCTTAAATTAGTTTTATGAAAATGATAGATTGTAGAAAGTCGCTGATGGTATGCATCGGTTTGTTGATGTGCGGAACCTTTTCGGCGCAGGAATCGGAGTTCGATTTGGCATCGCAGAGATCGGAAGCGCAAGACGTTTTTGCTGTGCCGGGTAAAAAATTGGATCATAAAGGGATAATTATTAACCCTACTCCTCATAAACTGGTTCTCGACCCAACCGGGAGGCTCGATATTTCGGGTGGAGTGTGTCTAAAAGATAAGCATGGAAAATTTTCCGAGGATTTGGATTTTGTCACTTTTAACAAGAAGGGGGTAAAACTCTCCGTCGATTTTGGTTCGAAGGCTTCGGCTAAGTATGGGGTAAAACCTGTTTCGGGTGCATATCGCATGAATATCGGAAAGAATGGTATATCGATCGTCGGTTATGACGAGCGGGGAGCTTTTTACGGTTTGCAGACCCTTCGCCAGTTAGTCGAGAGTCCTGCGACTGTAACGGGTGAATTACCATATGTGGAAATCGACGATTACCCCGATTTGAAATACCGGGGAGTAGTAGAAGGATTTTATGGAACGCCGTGGTCTCATGAGGTGAGAATGTCTTTGATAGATTTCTATGGAAAGTTCAAGATGAATAGTTATTTGTACGGTCCGAAAGACGATCCGTACCACAGTTGTCCGAATTGGAGGCTTCCATATCCCGAAAAAGAGGCCGGAAATATCAAAGAATTGATAGAGGCTTGTAAACGTAATCGGGTCGATTTTGTCTGGGCGATACACCCGGGACAAGATATTAAATGGAACGAGGAGGATTATCAAAACCTCGTTAATAAATTTAATTTGATGTATGACCTCGGTGTACGGGCTTTCGCCCTCTTTTTCGACGATATATCGGGCGAAGGGACAAATCCGGTGAGACAGACGGAGCTTTTGAATAGATTGACTAAGGATTTTGTGAAGTCCAAAGGCGATGTAGCATATTTAACGGTTTGTCCGACCGATTATTCCAAGCTTTGGGCAAACCCCACACCGCAAGGAAGTCTTGCTATTTATGGAGAAACTCTTGATCCGTCGATAGAAGTGTTTTGGACAGGAGACGTAGTATGCAGCGACTTAACACCGGAGACTTTGGATTGGGTTAATTCCAGAATTAAGCGGCCGGCATATTTTTGGTGGAATTATCCGGTTACCGACTATGTGCGCAATATTATTTTGCAAGGACCTGTTTATGGCTTGAATACTTCGTTGGATTCCAATGATCTTTGCGGAATAGCAAGTAATCCGATGGAACATGGGGAGGCTTCGAAATTGGCTTTATACGGGGTTGCCGATTATACTTGGAATATAGCGGCTTATAATCCTATTGATAATTGGGAGAGAGGACTCGGCGAATTGATGCCGAAAGCAAGGGAGGCCTACCGGACATTCGCTATTCATTCTTGCGATACGGAGACCGGTTATCGCCGCGATGAATCGTGGGAAACCAAGACTTTCAGAATCGGTGATTGGAATGAAACGGAGGCTCAGGCTCTTTGGGCAGAATTCGATAAGGTAGAGAAAGCTCCTGCCGAAATAGAGAAAGGTTGCACCAATAAAGGTCTGATGAGTGAGTTGACTCCGTGGCTCCAAGAATTCGGAAAGTTGGGTACGAGAGGAAAACGGTCTTTGGAACTTGCCCGTGTTTATCGTGATGGTAAAGATGATGCCGATTTTTGGAATAAGTATATTCGGAACTTGATGAGTAAGAAGGATCGAGAAGATTATGAGGCTCATAAAAGCGGGACCATGAAACTGCAACCATTTTATGAAAATGCTATGGACGATATGGCATACGGCTTCTTAACTCGGTTGTCGGGCGAGACTCCTATCTGTTATAGGGGTATAGGTTCGTTCCATAATGCGAAAACCACGTTGAGCAAGTTAATGTTCGATCACGATACTACGACTTATTATACATCGGGAATCGCTCAAAAAGCCGGCGATTGGATCGGGGTTGATTTGGGAAGTGTCAAAGATGTGACCGAAGTTTCTATTTTGCAGGGGCGTAATTCTGTGGACGATGTCGATTATTTCGACCATGCCGTAGTGGAATATTCGATTGATGGTAAAGCATGGACTCCGTTGACGGAAGAGTTGAATAAACAGTATATCGTTCGTTGGAATGGGGAGCCTGTAAAGGCCAGATATGTTCGATTGAAAAGACTCGAATCTACTCGCACGAATTACGCATCGGTTCGTTCATTCGAAGTGAATCCTCCCAGAGTGGAACATTTGGGTTTCAGCTTAAAGTCCGACGATGTACAGCAAGCTCTTTATGCGTTTGATCAGCAAATAGGCACAAGTTATCGAAATAATGGAACTTTTTCTTTCGGGGTCGCTCCTCGGACCGAGGGATATACTTTGTTGGTGAATGAATTGCCGGAGGCGGGGAATGGAGCTCCTGTCGTGCATTTGAGACAGTTTAGGCCCGATGGTTCGTTGGCGGTTGAGTCGGTTATCGATTTTTAAGGTCGAGTTGGCCGAGGGAGTTTCCGAAGTACAAATAGAAGGGCCAGTGGAGATATTCGAGATAGTGCCGAAGTTTGATTAGTGTCGGATTTTTACGTTTAAAGAACAATTATTATTTTTGAACAGGATATAAAAAGAGCAGGTTTGCCCTGCTCTTTTTCTTTTGGAGAAAGGGAATTGCTTTTTTGCAGGTAATGGATAGAAATGAAAACATTGGGAAGGTGGCAGTGCACTCTGACAAAAGTGCAGTTTGGGCTTGTTTGGCAGTGTTTTTGATACTATAATGGTGCTCATTGGTAATGATGATATGAGCGTGATGAAAATGAAAATGTAACAAAAGAAAAATTATAAATATGGCCGAAAAGAAAGAATGCGAAAAATCGCAAAATATTGTAGATGAGGCTTCTGAAAAGGAGAAGAAAGAGTCGTTGAACCAAGAACCCGAAGTTTCGGAAGAAACAGGTTCCGAGGAGGGCGGTGAAGAAGGCGAGGCTGATGAGGCTGCCAGATTGTCAGCCGAATTGGAAACTTTGAAGGCGACTATCGAGAAAATGCAGAAGGATTATTTGCTATTGATGGCCGAGTTCGATAATTTCAGGAAACGGACGTTGCGTGAGAAATCGGAGTTGATCAAGAATGGCGGTGAGAATTGCATGAAAGCTATTCTGCCGGTTATCGACGATTTTGAACGCGGATTGGCAGCTGTGGAAGAAAGTAATGATTTAGCGGCTGTGAAAGAGGGAATGAGCTTGATATATAATAAATTCAAAAGCTATCTAGAACAAAACGGCGTAAAGGAGATTCCTACGGAGGGAGCGGATTTCGATACGGAATATCACGAGGCTGTGACGATGTTCCCGGCTTCGGATCCGGCTCAAAAAGGTAAAGTGATAGATACCGTACAAAAGGGATATACGCTCAATGACAAAGTTATTCGCTTTGCCAAAGTCGTGGTAGGGGAATAAATTATAGGACAGGGAGCAATGGAAAAAAGAGATTATTATGAAGTGCTGGGTGTCGCTAAAAATGCGACGGCCGAGGAGATAAAAAAGGCATACCGTAAAAAAGCTATCCAATATCACCCGGATAAGAACCCCGGAAACAAAGAGGCTGAGGAAAAGTTTAAAGAGGCTGCCGAAGCGTATGAAGTATTGAGTGATGCGGATAAGCGGGCTCGTTACGACCAGTTCGGGCATCAAGGGTTAGGTGGTGCTGCCGGTGGCGGTTTCAGTGGCGGCGGTATGTCTATGGAGGATATTTTCTCGCATTTCGGCGATATTTTCGGTGGTGGATTCGGCGGATTCGAAGGCTTCGGGGGCGGCTCACGAGGGGGACGTCGTCATGTCAATAAAGGTTCGGATTTACGAGTAAAGGTGAAACTGACATTGAAAGAGATCGCTACCGGTGTCGAGAAAAAAATAAAGGTTCCTAAGTATGTGAGCTGTTCTCATTGTAACGGTACGGGTGCAGAGAACGGTACGGCTTATACGACGTGTTCGAAATGTAACGGGTCGGGAGTAGTGACACGGGTACAACAGACTTTTCTCGGAGCTATGCAATCGACGACTACGTGTCCCGACTGCGGTGGAGAGGGCCGTATTATTACGAAGAAGTGTCCGCATTGTGCTGGGGAAGGTATCGTACGTGAAGAAGAGGTAATCACGTTGAATATTCCGGCCGGGGTATCCGAAGGTATGCAACTCTCTATGGCGGGCAAAGGGAATGCTGTTCGTCATGGCGGTGTGAATGGTGATTTGTTGATTTTAATCGAAGAGGAACCGCATCCCGATTTACTGCGCGACGAGAACGATTTGATATATAATTTGCTGCTCGATTTGCCGACTGCCGTATTGGGTGGTTCTATCGAAGTTCCTACTCTTGATGGTAAGGCTCGTATAAAAGTGGATCCCGGTACTCAACCCGGAAAAATATTCCGGCTTAGGGGAAAAGGATTGCCTTCGGTCAATCGTTATGGAGTAGGTGACTTGATTGTAAATGTATCGGTTTACATTCCAGAAAACCTCAATGCTAGCGAAAAGAAGCATTTCGAGGATTTGAAAACTGCACCCAATATACAGCCTACACTCACAGCTAAACAGCGAATATTCAGTAAATTGCGTCATATGTTTGAGTGAAAACGACGATGATATAAAATGAAAGCACCGTATATTATTGATATACGGTGCTTTCATTTTATATTGGGGAATAGTTCTTTACATTCCTTGTATAACGTAATAGGTGTAGATTAAAAAAATGATTCCTACCGATAACCCGATGAATGACCATCGGGTGAATAATTTGTCTTTGCCTATAATTCCATAACATAATCCGATTATGGAGCATAGGGTAATGCCTATCGGAAAAATGAAAAACCCTATTGCGATGAATCCTATGAGCATGATAATGCCCATTATGATTAGTATTTTACTCCTCGTTATTTTCATTTTTGTAAAATTTGAATGTTTCCTCTGTGATTTCGTAATCTAAGTTGAGGAGTATGGAGTCTTTTTCGCGGGGAGAGAGCGTAGAATCTTCTTCCCAGCCATACTCCTTAGCCAATTCTCGAATAGCTTTTATTTTTTCTTGATCTGAATTGAATACCCGTTTCTTCTTGTGTAACTTAGCTTCTACATATTTCCGGAGGGTTTCTTGTGCTCTGAATTGTTCGCCTCGGGTATAGTCGAATGACTTTAAGCTATCGATGTCTTGCAGTTCGTCATATAGCGTTAATGTCCAAAATAGGTTTTTGTCGGGCAATCGGGTGATGATACAGGGAATGATTTTTTTCCCCATGTTTAGTAATTGCGGAAATTGTTCCAATTTTTTCGCATCATTCGTGTTGCTGCTGAGGCGGGTTATCGGGTTGGTGTTGTGATTGTTTACCCATGCGTTGAAAAGACTGTCGAATTTTTCTAAGTCATCTCCTGTTAAAATCGTATCGGTATCACAGTCAGCAACGATAATTTCGGTAGATCCGTTAGCCCCGCCGATAACAGAAGCGGATTTCCCGGAACAACCGATGGTTAAAAGATAAAGTAGAATGATGTATGTGAAAGGGCGTTTCATGTTTCTTATTTTTGAACCGCGGAATTGTAAATGATTCTTGCGATATCGGCGATAATTTGTGCATTGGTTTGGTCGCTCTCACGAGAGTCTTTGATGAAAATAGCGAGAAAGCATAATTTTCCGTTCGGGAGATAGATTACGCCGGTATCGTTGTCGCCGATTTTTGTTCCGTCGTCCAAACGGTCGGAGCTGCCTGTTTTGTGTCCTAAGGCAATATTATCGGGCAATCCGGCTTTTATTTTATCTTTTCCGGTAGAAGTTTCTATCAAAATATTTTTTAGAAATTCGGTATGTGTTTCATTCAGTATCGGTTCGTTGTAGAGTTTTTCCAATAGTTGAAGTGTAGACGAAGGTGTGCTCCAATTGTTATAGCAATTGGATATGCGAGAGTGCATGGTTTCTTCGGTTTCGGTGAGATTGTAGTTTGTGATACCTAATTTGTCGATTCGGTCTTTCACGATATCGATACCGCCGAGATAGTCTATGAGAATGTCGCAAGCGTTGTTGTCGCTTTGAGAAACGGCATAGCGCATGAGGTCGGCGTAAGAAAGATAAAAGTTTCTTTCGGGGTATAATTCTCTTAGTGGGCTATAAGTGTCTTTGTGTATTTGCAACGATTCGATGAAGCGTAAAGAGTCCGGAGCGATACATTCGTTTTCCATTTTTTGAAGAGCTGCTATGGCAACATGGAGTTTAAAAACACTCATTAGCGGATATCGATGTTCGTCGTTAAACGTAAATAATTGTCCGTCGATCGAGAATGCAGCGCCGACCGTTGCATTTTTCCCTTGTATGGCTTGAAGAATTTTTTGTTCGATGGCTGTTTTTTCCAAGCTAATGGCAGCGATAGGGTGTAGCCCTATCCATGAAAACAGAAAACAGAATAGAATTATTT
>ENA-OPFT01001374-OPFT01001374.1-human-gut-metagenome-genome-assembly--contig:-NODE-1374-length-12242-cov-4.618118_pt1 | contig 12242 bp, 6 predicted proteins | sample MGYA00241714_ERZ501560 | MGnify/ENA primary metagenome ERZ501560 (study PRJEB25962, sample SAMEA2042392) | human gut metagenome | biome: human gut; feature: human-associated habitat; material: faeces...
CTTCTAAGAGCAGCAAAAAAAGCAGAAGCAGCCAATGAGGCAAAAACCGAGTTTCTGCAGAGGATGAGCCATGATATCCGGACACCGATCAATGGAATCTGCGGCATGATCAATGTGGCAGACCATTATGCAGATAATATGGAGAAACAGACGGAATGCAGAGCAAAGATCAAAGAGGCATCCCATCTGCTGCTGGAACTGGTAAACGAAGTTCTGGACATGAGCAAGCTGGAGTCAGATGAAGTGGTTTTGGAAGAAATCCCATTTAATCTGAACAGTATTTCTGAGGAAATACTGGGTGTGATCGAACAGGTGGCTGCAGAGCAGAATATCCGGATCCTTTGGGAAAAGAAAGAAGTTACACACTGGAATCTTATTGGAAGTCCGGTGCATGTGAAGCGGATCCTGATGAATATTTTGTCCAATGCGGTGAAATATAACAAAGAAAACGGATATATCTATATCAGCTGTCGGGAAATCCCGTCAAAACAGACAGCAATGACCACATTGGAATTTGTCTGCAGAGATACCGGGATCGGAATGGCAGAGGCATTCCAGAAACGCATTTTTGAACCATTTGCACAGGAACATGCAGGAAGCCGCACAAAATTCGCCGGAACAGGACTGGGAATGCCAATCACAAAAAAACTGGTGGAGAAAATGGGCGGAACCATTTCCTTTGAAAGTAAAGAAGGCACAGGGACTACATTTGTGATCCGGATTCCATTCCAGATTGATGCAGATATGAAGGACAGGACTGAAACGGAAGAAAAAACGGAAGCATCTATCCAGGGGCTCCATGTTCTTCTGGCAGAGGATAATGAATTGAATATGGAGATTGCAGAATTTGTGCTTCAGAATGAAGGCACTGTGGTGACCAAAGCATGGAATGGACAGGAGGCTGTTGACATATTCAGAAAAAGCAGTCCTGGAGAATTTGATGCTATTCTTATGGATATTATGATGCCTGTCATGAATGGATATGAAGCAGCAAAGATGATCCGCTCTCTGGACAGAGAGGATGCAAAAGTGATACCGATCATTGCCATGACAGCAAACGCGTTCACTGAGGACAAAATGAGAGCAAAGGAAGCAGGAATGGATGAACATATTGCCAAGCCTGTTGATGGGAAATTATTAGTAAAAGTGATCAATGAGTTAGTAAAACGCAATCAGAGGGAGAAGTTATAATGAAAAAGAAAAAATGGAACAAGTTAGTTTCTGTGCTTTTGGCGATGGTGACAGCCGTATCACTTCTGTCTGGCTGCGGCGGGAAAAGTGCGGAAAAAGAAGATGCAGAAACCATCACAGTGTATTTATGGAGCACAAAGCTGTATGAAAAATATGCGCCATACATCCAGGAACAGCTTCCGGATATCAACGTTGAATTTGTAGTAGGCAATAATGATCTGGATTTCTATCGTTTTCTGAATGAAAACGGCGGATTGCCGGATATTATAACCTGCTGCAGGTTTTCCCTCCATGATGCAAGCCCCCTGAAGGACAGTCTGATGGATCTTTCCACAACCAATGCTGCAGGTGCTGTCTATGATACCTACCTTAACAATTTCAAAAATCAGGATGGCAGTGTAAACTGGCTTCCTGTGTGTGCAGATGCCCATGGCTTTGTAGTGAACAAAGATCTTTTTGAAAAGTATGATATTCCTCTTCCAACGGATTATGAAAGCTTCGTTTCTGCCTGCCAGGCATTTGATGAGGTGGGTATCCGTGGGTTTACTGCAGACTATTACTATGATTATACCTGTATGGAAACACTGCAGGGTCTGTCTGCATCAGAGCTGTCTTCTGTGGATGGACGTAAGTGGCGTACCATCTACAGTGACCCGGACAATGCAAAGAGAGAAGGTCTGGACAGTATTGTCTGGCCGGAGGCTTTTGAACGTATGGAACAGTTTATTCAGGATACAGGGCTTAGTCAGGAAGATTTGAATATGAATTATGATGATGTTGTTGAGATGTACAAAAGTGGCAAGCTTGCCATGTACTTTGGCAGTTCTTTCGGTGTAAAAATGTTCCAGGATCAGGGCATTAACACAACATTCCTGCCATTCTTTCAGCAGAACGGCGAAAAGTGGCTGATGACTACACCATATTTCCAGATAGCTTTAAACCGTGACCTGACAAAGGATGAAACACGTCGGCAGAAAGCAATGAAGGTACTGAACACAATGCTTTCAGAGGATGCGCAGAACCGGATCATTTATGATGGGCAGGATCTGTTAAGCTATAGCCAGGATGTGGATTTCCGGCTTACGGAATATCTGAAGGATGTGAAACCTGTGATCGAAGAAAACCATATGTATATCCGTATTGCGTCAAATGACTTTTTTTCCATTTCCAGGGATGTGGTGTCTAAGATGATCTCAGGAGAATATAATGCAGAGCAGGCTTATCAGTCATTTAATTCCCAGCTTCTTGAAGAAAAATCCACTTCTGAGGATATTGTGTTGGATTCAAAGAAAACTTATTCCAATCGTTTCCATACCAGCGGAGGCAATGAAGCCTATTCTGTTATGGCAAACACTTTGCGCGGTATTTATGGGACGGATGTGCTGATTGCAACAGGAAACAGCTTTACAGGAAATGTACTGAAGGCCGGTTATACAGAAAAAATGGCAGGCAACATGATTATGCCAAACGAGCTTTCCGCTTACAGCAGTGAGATGAGCGGGGCAGAACTGAAGGAAACGGTCAGAAACTTCGTAGAAGGCTACCAGGGAGGCTTTATCCCCTTTAACCGTGGCTCTCTGCCTGTGTTCAGTGGTATTTCTGTAGAAATCAGGGAAACGGATAATGGTTATACATTGAGTAAAGTTTCAAAGAATGGAAAACAGATTCAGGACAAGGATACTTTTACTGTGACCTGCCTTGCAGCACCACAATATATGGAAGCTTATCCAGCAGAGGAAAATATTGTATTTGATGGAGGGGATACCTCTGTGGAAGATACCTGGACAACATATGTTTCAGATGGTAATGCCATTCTTGCAGAGCCTGAAGACTACATTACTCTGAGGTGAGAAGAATGGATGTTAAGAATCATAATACAAACAGAAAGAAACGGGTTGTGAGAAAACGATGGAATGCAGCAGTTCTTATTGCCCTATTTGTTGGAATCCTTTTGACTGTTTTCCAATATTTGGGGTTTGTATCGAAGACTGTTTATGAGGAAAGTGTTTCTCACCTGACAGAAATTTTTCATCAGTCTGATAATATGCTAAGTGAGCTGACAAATAAGAATCTGACTTATCTCCATATATGGGGGGAATATCTGCAGAACACTTCCGATGAAAGTGAAATTCGTGAGTATATAGAGAAAGCACAGGAAGATGCAGGCTTTTTAGATTTTTATTTCCTGTCAGCGGACGGGAACTATAAGATGGTAACAGGTGAAACCGGGTATCTGGGATTACAGGAAAATATTGAAGATGAGATCCGGCAGGGAAATGATGTGATAACCAATGCAACAGTTCCCGGAAAATCCCAGCTCCTTGTTTTTGCCACTCCCAGGCCTCATGGAAGTTATCAGGGCTTTGAATATGATGCCATTGCCATTGCCTATGAAAACTCTGATATCGTAAATGTGCTGAATATTTCTGCTTTCAATGGAAATGCCCAGAGTTATGTGGTTCATCCGGATGGCCGTGTTGTTGTGGATCATTCTTCTGAGGCATGGGGAGAGGTGTATAATTTCTTTGGGATTCTGAGAGAACATTCTACTCTGTCTGAAAAAGAGATCCTTAAGCTTTCAGAAGAGTTTAAGGAAGGACATACAGATGCAATGCTGATAAATCTGGATGGAGAGGATTACTATCTGGTCTATGAGAAATCCAAACCTCAGGACTGGATCTTTCTGGGACTTGTCCAGGCTGATATCGTCAATGCAAGTATGAATGTTCTGCAGCGTAGCACTGTGCTGCTTGTAAGTGCAGTAGCGGTGTGTATTGCCGGTCTTTTTATTGGAATTATTCTCCGGAAAAACAGGGTAAACCTGAAGAGAAAGGATACGGAGATCCTGTACAGGGACGAATTGTTTCAAAAGCTGTCAATGAATGTAGATGACGTTTTCCTGATGCTGGATGCAAAAACATATCAGGCAGATTACGTCAGTCCCAATGTGGAAAAACTGCTGGGAATTACAGTAGAACAGATTCGTAAAGATATTTGTGTCCTTGGGAAACTGCATCCCGGGGACGTTGAAGATCCGGAGAAGAAGTATCTGGAAGAAATCCAGGTTCATGAGCAGCAGGAATGGGATCTTGAATATGTTCATCAGAAAACAGGAGAACACCGCTGGTTTCATAACGTTGCAATGGGCAGCGAGGTAAACGGAAAAAAGAAATATATCCTGGTTCTGTCAGATCGTACCTCTGATAGAAAAATGAATCAGGCCCTTTCTGAGGCGGTCCGCGCTGCGGAGACTGCAAACAAGGCAAAGAGCACCTTCCTTTCCAATATGTCTCATGATATCCGTACACCAATGAATGCGATCATTGGTTTTACTACACTGGCTGTAAGCAACATTGATGATAAAGAAAGGGTTCGGGATTATCTGGGTAAGATTCTTTCCTCCAGTAATCATCTGCTCTCACTGATCAATGATATCCTGGATATGAGCCGTATTGAGAGCGGGAAAATCCATCTGGAAGAGACGGAAGTCAGTCTGTCAGAGGTTCTTCATGATCTGAAAACCATTATCAGCGGACAAATCCATGCGAAACAGTTAGAGCTTTACATGGATGTCATGGATGTTACCAATGAGGATGTTTATTGTGACAAGACCAGGCTGAATCAGGTACTGCTGAATCTTTTGTCCAATGCGATCAAGTTTACTCCTGCAGGCGGAACCGTTTCTGTCCGGCTGAGAGAGTATCCGGGTACACAGAGAGGCTGTGAACTGTACGAAATCCGGGTAAAGGATAACGGAATCGGCATGAGTCAGAAATTTGTACAGAAGATATTTTCTCCTTTTGAGAGAGAGCGGACTTCCACTGTAAGCAGGACTCAGGGTACAGGACTGGGCATGGCTATCACCAAGAACATCGTGGATATGATGGGCGGAACCATTGAGGTTCAGACAGAACAGGGCAAAGGTACTGAATTTATTATCCGTCTGCCATTGCGGATTCAGCCTGAGAACCACCGTATAGAGAAAATCGCAGAACTGGAAGGTCTGAAGGCATTGGTAGTAGACGATGATTTCAATACCTGTGACAGTGTGACTAAGATGCTTGTAAAGGTTGGAATGCGTTCGGAATGGACACTTTCCGGTAAGGAGGCTGTTCTCCGTGCACGACAGTCTATGGAAATGGGGGATGCATTCCACGCTTATATCATTGACTGGCGTCTGCCTGATATGAATGGCATTGAAGTTACCCGTCAGATCCGCAGTCTTGGTGATGATACGCCAATCATTATCCTGACTGCTTACGACTGGTCAGATATTGAAGTGGAAGCCAGGGCAGCAGGGGTGACTGCGTTCTGTGCCAAACCTATGTTTATGTCAGATATCAGAGAGACTCTGATGGCTGCAATCGGCCAGAAGCAGGCCGGGGCAGAGGATAATATTCTTCCGGCAGCAGATTTAGATTTCAGAGGCAGGCGCATACTGCTTGTGGAAGATAATGAACTGAACAGTGAAATTGCAGTAGCGCTCCTTAGTGAATATGGTTTTCAGGTTGATACAGCGGAAGATGGAGCAGAGGCTGTGGAGAAAGTTAAGAATTCAACATCAGGTGACTATGATCTGGTGCTTATGGATGTGCAGATGCCTGTAATGAACGGATATGAGGCTACTGAGCGGATCCGTTCACTGGATGATCCTTCACTGGCGGGAATTACAATTCTTGCCATGACTGCCAATGCTTTTGACGAAGACAAAAAGAAAGCACTGGCATGTGGTATGGATGGATTTCTATCCAAACCAATTGTTATAGAGGAACTGATCAGTACATTACAAAACAGTCTGGGGTAAGTTTTCTGTTTGAACTGTGATAATGGGATATGAAAAGTGGTTTGATGAAAGCAAGGAGGAGCAACGAATGATTTGTGGAATGACGTATTTTCAGATATGTCTGTATTTTCTTATTTATTCTTTTGGCGGCTGGGTTGTTGAAGTTATTTTTCATGCAGTAGCGTTGGGAAAAGTTATAAACAGAGGTTTCCTGAATGGACCGGTTTGCCCGGTATATGGATTTGGGGTGCTTTCTGTTTTTGCTTTGCTCAATACAATTCAGGGCAGCGGGCGTCAGATGAGTGATGGAATGATTTTTGTGTTTGGAATTGTTCTGGCAACTGCGGTGGAACTGGTTGCAGGCTGGCTGCTGGATGTGTGTTTCCATGCAAGATGGTGGGATTATTCAGATAAACCCTTCAATTTTCATGGCTACATTTGTCTGGAGTTTTCTCTGATCTGGGGACTGGCTATCGTTATGGTAGTAAAAGTTTTCCAGAAGTATGTAGAGTCACATGCATCACATACACCTGCAACCTGGGAATGGATTGTGATAGCAGTTTTGTATGCTGTGTATCTGACAGATTTTATTGTGACCGTAGCAGTAATCCAGGGACTGAATAAAAAGCTTACCAGACTGGATAAAGTTCGTTCAGATTTGAGAATTGTAAGTGATAAACTGAGTGATACTCTGGCTACGACTACGATTGGCACAGCACAGAAAGTGGGAGAAGGAAAGGTTCAGGCAACTCTTGCAGCAGCAGAACTGCGTGATGCAACTGCCGCACAGCGAGAAAAATCTATCGAAATGCTTCGTATAAAAAGAGCGGAGCTTCAGGCTCAGTTTGAGGAACTGTCCAGTTCTATTACCAATCATACCGTTGTCGGTCAGGGGCGTATCATCAAGGCATTTCCGAAGATGCAGCACAGAGACTATTCCGAACTGATTCAGGAGCTGAAAAAGAGATTAAAATAGATTAAAATGCAGAGGGAGGCTTCAGGTGAACAGACAGGCAGTACAAACCTTAAAGACTTATTTTGGATATGATACATTCAGAGAAGGGCAGGAGAGTGTTGTGGAGTCCATTCTGGAACACCGGGATGTGCTTGCAATCATGCCGACAGGAGCCGGAAAATCCATCTGTTATCAGGTACCGGCACTGATGCTGTCAGGAATTACGATTGTAATTTCTCCTCTGATCTCACTGATGCAGGATCAGGTAAAGGCTTTGAATGAAGCGGGAATACATGCCGCATTTATCAATTCTTCACTGTCGGAAAGTCAGATTAGCAAGGCGTTGTACCTGGCAGCAGGAGGAAGATACAAAATTATTTATGTTGCACCGGAACGTCTGGAAAATTATGAGTTTCTGGAATTTGCCAGACAGGTGGAGATTTCCATGGTGACAGTGGATGAGGCACATTGTATTTCACAGTGGGGCCAGGATTTCAGACCAAGTTATGTCAAAATCGTAGACTTTGTAAAAAATCTTCCCGGTCGTCCGATCGTCAGTGCTTTTACCGCAACTGCAACAGAGGAAGTAAAGAACGACATTCTCTGTACTTTAAATCTGGAAGATCCGAAAGTAGTGATCACCGGGTTTGATAGAAAGAATTTATATTACAGCGTGGAAAATATCCGGCGAAAAGACGATTTTGTGATGGATTACATAGACAGACATCCAACAGAGAGCGGGATTATTTACTGCTCTACAAGAAAAAATGTGGACAATCTTTTTGAACTGCTTTTCCAAAAAGGAGTTGCTGTTACCAGATATCATGCAGGACTGAATAATGAAACCAGAAAAAAGAATCAGGATGATTTCATTTATGACAGAACTCCTGTTATTATTGCAACAAATGCATTTGGAATGGGGATTGATAAATCCAATGTGAGATATGTGATCCATTACAATATGCCGCAGAGTATGGAGAATTATTATCAGGAGGCAGGACGTGCAGGGCGTGACGGAGAGAATTCCCAGTGCGTTCTATTGTTTTCTGCACAGGATGTTATGATCGACCGAATGCTTCTGGATAACAAAGATTTTTCCGATATGGATGAAGAGGATGAATTTCTCATTCGTCAGCGGGATATACGAAGGCTTCAGATCATGGAAGGATATTGTAAAACAACAGGATGTCTGCGAAATTATATTCTGGAGTATTTCGGTGAAAAGACCTTCGGTCCCTGTGATAATTGTGGAAATTGTCACAGAGAATACCATGAGACAGATATGACCAGAGAGGCGAAGTGGGTAGTGAACTGTGTGGCTGAGACGAGAGGAAGGTATGGACTGACAATTGTGCTTGGTACTCTGCTGGGGGCTAAGAGAGCCCGGTTGAGGGAGCTTGGAGCAGATAAGTATAAATCTTATGGAGCATTGAATGATCACAGTGAGGCAGAACTCAGGGCACTGATCAGCCAGATGACTGAGATGGGATATCTCTATCAGACACAGGAACGTTACAGTGTGCTGAAACTGGGCGATATTTCTCCGCTAAGAGATGAAAATACTCACGTGATCATGCGTACTTACGAGGAAAAAGAACCGGATAAAAAGAAAAAGCCCCAGAAATCTGTCAGAAAACGCAGTACAGATGCGCTTACGGCAGCAGGTTACGATTTATTTGAAGCCCTGCGGAAACTTCGTCTGGAAATTGCAAAAGAGGAAGCCATGCCTCCATATATCGTGTTCAGTGATAAGACGTTGATAGATATGTGCATCAAATGTCCGTCAAATGAAGAAGAAATGCTGGAGGTTTCCGGTGTGGGCGAGAATAAGCTAAAGAAATACGGTCAGAGATTTCTGGAAGAGATACAGAAGTTCTGCCTGGAACGTCCGAATGCGGTTTTGAGTATGTCGGAAGATGAAAATGGTAATCCCTGAGAACAAAGGTTGGAAAACAGATGAATATAGAAAAATATACGGAAGAATTAATCACATTGAGACATTACTTTCATCAACATCCGGAGCTGGCACTTCAGGAAGTGGAGACGTCTGCATATATCCGGAAATATCTGGAGAAACTGGGATATGAGATTGTGCCGATAGAACCTACAGGATTGATCGCGGAACTTCCATCTCTGAGAAACAGGGAGAAACTGGTTGTACTCAGGGCGGAGATGGATGCATTGCCCATACAGGAGCAGACAAATCTACCATATGCATCAGTAAATCAGGGATGTATGCATGCCTGCGGTCACGATATGATCCTGGCAGCAGCACTGATCCTTGCAAAAATTGTGGCAGAAGAGCAAAGAATGCAGGAAAATTTTCCGGTCAGGCTCCGGTTCCTTTTTGAACCTGCAGAGGAGATTGGTGAAGGTGCAAAAAGAATGCTTCAGGCCGGAGCATTAGAGAATCCGAAAGCAGATGCATTTCTGATGTTTCATTACGCAGCGGACATGACATTTGGAATGGCAGTGCATCAGGGACAGGCATCTTCCATGATCAACAGTATGCAGATTCATGTTCATGGAAAATCCAGTCACTGGTGTGAAGCGGATAAGGGGATTGATGCAATTTATGCAGCTGCTCAAGTGATAAGTGCCATTCATAATCTGAATGAAAGTTTTGGAAAACAGCATCCGGATGCAGGAAAATATATTGTGGGTACGGGTACGATCCATGGCGGTGAATATACGAATATTATTGCAGACCATGTGGTATTAAACGGAAATATACGCGCAGTTCATGAAGAAACTTACATGGCACTTGAGCACGAGCTGGAGAGAAATCTGCAGAAAATTGAAAAGCAGACTGGCACACAGATCCGTATGGAATTTCCAAAAGATCCGGTATATGCGTTTGCCAATGATGAGGAACTTACAGAGACAGCAAAGGTAGTGGGTGCAGAAGTATTCGGAGATAAATTTGTTCTGGAAGGAGAAGATGAGTTGTTTCTTTCCGGTGACAACGCATACAGATATTTCAGAGAAACCAGAGGACTTTTCACAGTATTTCTTGCGGGAATACCAGGAGAGAATCATCCTCTGCATCATCCGAAATTTCAATTGGATGAGAGAATACTGCCGTACAGCGTGGAGACATTGTATAAGATTATAACTACATTATGAAAAAAATTACCAAAAGGACTTGAAAACTAGATTAAAATAGTATAATATAAAAACATAAACAAATTAAGAATGCATAGCAACTATAACTTATTAACGTTGAGTGACAGCAGATTGCTGAATAGTAACGGACAGACGATATACTATAAAGAAAGAATTGAGGGCAGAAATATGAAGATTACAGATACCATTAAATATGTCGGAGTGAATGACCATCAGGTAGATTTGTTTGAGGGACAGTATGCAGTGCCAAACGGAATGGCATATAATTCCTATGTGATTCTGGATGACAAGGTTGCAGTTATGGATACTGTAGATGCCAATTTCAAACATGAATGGCTGGATAATCTTGAACAGGCACTTGGCGGACGTAAGCCGGACTATCTGATCGTTCAGCATATGGAGCCTGACCATGCAGCAAATGTAGCGAACTTTCTGGAAGTATATCCCGGCACTACAGTAGTAGCCAATGCGAAGACATTTGTAATGATCAAGAATTTCTTCGGACTGGATCTGGAAGGGCAGAAACTGGAAGTAGAGAATGGTTCTACACTGAGTCTGGGAAATCACAATCTTACTTTTGTATTTGCGCCAATGGTACATTGGCCGGAGGTTATGGTGACTTATGACAGCACAGATAAAGTTCTTTTTTCAGCAGATGGATTTGGTAAGTTTGGTGCTCTGGATGTGGAAGAAAACTGGGATGATGAAGCAAGAAGATACTTTATCGGTATTGTTGGTAAATATGGCGCACAGGTACAGAGACTTCTGAAAGTAGCAGCTACTCTGGATATTCAGATCATCTGTCCGTTACATGGTCCGGTACTTACAGAAAATCTGGGACATTATATCAGCCTCTATGATACCTGGTCCTCTTACACACCGGAGGAAGAAGGAATCGTAGTTGCATATACTTCTGTATACGGACATACCAAAGAAGCAGTCAATCAGTTTGTGGAGAAATTAAAGAGCAAGGGATGTCCGAAAGTAGTTGTTTATGATCTGGCAAGAGATGATATGTCTCAGGCACTCAGCGATGCATTCCGCTACAGTAAGCTGGTACTGGCAACAACTACCTATAATGCAGGAATCTATCCGTTTATGAATGACTTTATTACCCGTCTGGCAGAGCATAATTTCCAGAACCGCACAGTAGGCCTTATTGAAAACGGTTCCTGGGCACCTCTGGCAGCAAAAGTAATGAAAAATATGCTTTCTGAATGTAAGAAGATTAACTGGCTGGACACCACAGTGAAGATCATGTCCGCAGTCAATCAGGAAAACAGAGATCAGATGGAAGCGATGGCTTCCGAGCTTTGTAAGGAATATATTGCAAAGAATGATGAACTGGCAAATAAAAATGACATGACAGCATTATTCCGCATTGGTTATGGTCTCTATGTAGTGACATCAAATGACGGTAAAAAGGATAACGGACTGATCGTTAATACAGTTACACAGCTGACAGACTCTCCGTTCCGCGTTGCAGTTAATATCAATAAGACAAATTATTCTCACCATGTTATCAAGCAGACAGGGGTGATGAATGTAAACTGTCTCTCTGTAGAAGCTCCGTTCTCTGTATTTGAACAGTTTGGTTTCCAGAGTGGAAGAAGCGTGGATAAATTTGCGGGACAGAAGGTGAATCGTTCTGATAACGGACTGATATTCCTGGACAAATATATCAACGCATTTATGTCCCTGAAAGTAGAGCAGTATGTAGATCTGGGAACTCACGGAATGTTCATCTGCAGTGTGACAGAAGCCCGCGTGGTAAGTGACCAGGAGACAATGAGCTACACCTATTATCAGAAAAATGTAAAACCGAAACCTGAAACAGAAGGTAAGAAAGGATTTGTATGTAAAGTCTGCGGATATATCTACGAAGGCGATGAACTTCCGGAAGATTATATCTGCCCACTGTGTAAACATGGAGCTGTAGACTTCGAGCCGATTGGATAATAATAAATAAAAATCCCTGACAGAAATTAAAAACTGATGATCAGTTAAAATTTCTGTCAGGGATTTTTGTTATACATCACATGTTACACTTGATAAATAGAAACAAATATATACGTGTTTCAATACATAGCTATGTTATTCTTAATGAAGTTCCCAAATTCTATCGTTGCAAACAAGTCTCAGTAGATTTGGATTTGTAACTGTAAAGGTGCTGAACAGTTACGAGTA
>ENA-OPFT01001377-OPFT01001377.1-human-gut-metagenome-genome-assembly--contig:-NODE-1377-length-12222-cov-2.297362_pt1 | contig 12222 bp, 9 predicted proteins | sample MGYA00241714_ERZ501560 | MGnify/ENA primary metagenome ERZ501560 (study PRJEB25962, sample SAMEA2042392) | human gut metagenome | biome: human gut; feature: human-associated habitat; material: faeces...
GCAGCGGAAAGCATCGAAGATGCGCTTTTGCGAATGGCGCGTGTGAACAGTAACAATTTTTACGGCTTCCTCACGTACCCAGCACCACCGCCATCGTGCCGATCAGGATGCAAAGATCCGCCAGATTGAATACCACGCGATCGATCGCTGCGATTCCTGTTTTCAGGCTGACATAATCCACGACATATTCCCGCATCACGCGGTCGTAGGTATTAGAAAAAGCGCCGCCCAGTAAAAGCGATAACCCGGCCTTCAAAAGCTTTTTCCCGCGCATTCCAAGCGTCAGCACAAACACCACCAGCACTGCCACCGTCAGAAGAACAGACAGCAATGTCACCAGCTTTCGTTTTTGTTCTCCGAAATTTAAAAATGCGCCCTTGTTGTGATAGCGCCGCAGAACCGCCTTTCCATCTAAAATTTCCTTCGGCTTATCCAGCACGTCGTATTCTTCTACGTAATTTTTCATTCCCTCGTCAATCAGGAAGGATGCTGCAGCGATTCCTGCAAATTTGTAGTTATTCCGGATAATTTCCTGCAATTTCATCAAATGTCCTCCTCATGTCCAGTTGTCCGTAGCCCCATCTTCTGCTCGGGTATTCTTCCTGTGTCTGTTCCCGCGCACCGCGGCTTAGAAACGTCTGGATTCCTCTTCCGGAAATTCTCGGGTAATTGTTCTCCGCAACGCACCACTGCATCAGCTGCGCACAGGCTCCTGCCGTAAGTGCAGCCGCCATAGAGCTGCCGCTGTAGGGACCGTTTACCGTGCTGATCTCCACGCCCGGCGCCGCCAGATCCGGCTTGATCTCCCCGGTTCTGCCAAAGCCCCTGCCGCTGCGGTAATAAAAGCTTCCGTTTTCACTATTATAAAAAGTGACCGTCACCGCATCTGTCGTATAGGAGGGAACTGTGAGCGTCACATCCGGGTCTGGAACCAGAAAAAACAGCTCGCCGCTTCGAAACTGCTGCGGTGCAAGCCAAATATCAAAAATACTTTCCGGAAATACCCGTGCTCCACGGATTAAAAATGTCCAGACGCCAGGAGACGGTGCTGTAAAGCGGATCAGCATCAACTGATCTCCGGTATTGCGTTCGTTTGCAGTATCTGTAATCTGTATCCGCGTCTTTTCATAGACAAACGTGTATTCCACTGTGCTGCCCAGACCAAATTCCACCTCCGGCAGCTGCTCCCCGCCGGGTGATCGAACCGCAAGTCGGAACACTGACGGCTTACTTCCCCATAGCTCCGCCGTAAATCCTGTGACGCCTTCTCCGACCCGAAGCTCCACCTGCTGCTGGTTTTCTGTCAGCCTCCCCCGAAAATGGCCCGCCGTGTTTCCTTCATTTCCACCCCCGATCACCACCGCCTGTGAAACGCTGCGCGCGATCCTCTGCAAATACTCCGAAAACAACGAAACGCCGCTGTGGCTTCCAAAGGACGTCCCCAGCCCCAGGCAGATCACAATCGGACGGTACAGCGGGATCACAAACTGTTGCACATATTTCACAGCGAGCAGAATATCGTCTGTGCTGTATGCCGGTTCTTTGTCCGCGATCCGATAATAATCCCGGAGATATTGTTTTGCAGGGCGAAGCTTGACTGCTACAATCTCGCAATCCGGCGCTGCACCGGTAAACAGGCTGCCCTCTTCCAGACGGCTTCCCGCCGCGACGCTCGCCACTGCGGTTCCATGTCCAATTTCATCTTTTTCCGGCACCAGGCTGTGCGGATCTTCCAGCTCCAACGCCCGGTCGATCTGTTCCCGGACGTATTCCGTTCCATATAAAAACCCCTCCGGCGACTGTCCGCTCTGATCCGTCTGATCCCAAATCGCCAGAATCCTGCTGCTGCCATCAGAATAGCGAAATACCGGGTTTTCATAAGAAATCCCGGTATCGATAAACGCCATCACTACCCTGCGCCCCGTCAACTCCAACGGGGGCCGCTGCTGTGCCAGAATCCCGGAGCCCTCCAACGGTTCTGTCCGAAACGTCCGACTTCCCGCCGCTGGAAACGCACCGAGGCAAAACAGCTGTGGAAGGTAGCGATACAGGTAATTGACCGGAGAAAGCGGCAGCACCGCAGACCGATCCAGATAATAAATTCCCAGAGTTCCATCCACCTGCTGATAGCAGAAGGCTTCGTCCTCCTGATTTGCTTCCTCCGGCACATAGTCCAGCAAAATACTCATATAATCTTCAGAAAGAATTTTTTCCCGACAGTTCATCTGTCTCCTTTGGACACAGAATTTTCCCTCTGTGCCCTGCGGATTTTATATCAGCATATGCGCAGTATTGCTGATATGTTCCTGTAGTATTCCGTTGAGCTCTCAGCTTTCGAACATTTTCTTCATGCAGTTCAAAGTTCAAGCTTCTTTCGTTTCCGCCGCTGCGATCTGTTTCATCTGATCCCGCTCTTCCAGCGAATAACCGTTACTGCGGATATCAATCAGCGGTCCACCGGTTCCCCGGATATAATCTCCGGTAATCGTCACGCGTCCGATATTGTCATCCTTCGGAATTTCATACATGATATCCAACATAAATTCTTCAATAATCGAACGAAGCGCACGAGCACCGGTATCTTTTTCCATCGCCTTGTCTGCAATCGCTTCCAGTGCATCGTCGGTGAACTCCAGCTTCACCTCGTCCAGCTCCAGAAGCTTCTGATACTGTTTCAAAATCGCGTTTTTCGGCTCTTTCAAAATCCGTACCAGCATATCCCGGTTCAAGCCCTCCAGCGTGCAGATCACAGGGAGACGGCCCAAGAACTCCGGAATCATGCCGAATGTCCGCAGATCTTCCACTTTTACCATGGAAAGGATATCCTTTTCCTTATCCCAGCGATCCTTTAACTCCGCATCAAAGCCGATCGAGGTCTTTTTGCGCAGCCGCTGTTTGATAATCTCTTCAAGATCCGGGAACGCGCCGCCGCAGATAAAGAGAATATTTCTCGTATTGACTGTTGTGAGCGGAACCATCGCGTTTTTGCTGTTCGCACCGACCGGAACCTCCACGTCTGCTCCCTCCAACAGCTTCAGCATGCCCTGCTGCACCGATTCCCCGGAGACATCCCGGGAAGTCGTGTTGTGCTTGCGTGCGATTTTATCGATCTCATCGATAAAGATGATGCCCTGCTCCGCCTTATCCACATCGTTGTCCGCTGCAGCGAGAAGCTTGCTCACAACGCTTTCGATGTCGTCACCAATATACCCCGCCTCTGTCAGGGAGGTTGCATCCGCAATCGCCAGCGGAACGTCCAGAAGCTTCGCCAGCGTCTTTACCAGATAGGTCTTACCACTGCCGGTAGGTCCGATCATCAGGATATTGGACTTTTCGATTTCAATCTCATCCATTGTGCCGGTGGCAACCCTCTTATAATGGTTGTAAACCGCTACGGAAATGACTTTTTTGGCATATTCCTGACCGATCACATACTGATCAAGCTGCTCTTTAATCTTATGTGGTGCGGGAATGGACTTTAAATCGATCAACGGCTTTGTGCCGGTTCCTTTTTTCTTGATCTTCTGTTTCTGCGGCATCCCGTCGTTCATGAGATCCGCAAGATTGATGAAGCTGATGTTCGGGAAGCCTCTTCTGTTGCCCGAGGATTCGTCGGAGTCATTCTTGGAATCGTCGTCCGCATCGGATGCCTCCAGAATGTCAGCGGCAGTGTTGTCAGATGCGTTGTTTCCATCCTGTGCGTCAGTTGTTTCTGCGTCAGTTGTTTCTGCGTCGCTTTTTTCGTTTCTGCCGCCTGCAGATTTCTGTCCTGACGTTCCATCCGACTTTGTCGGATCTCCATACGGATTGAACGGATTATTCAACATGTTCATGAACACCGGATTATTCATCATCTGCTGATAATCGAACTGACTTACCGCATCCATCGTCTTGTGCATACAGTCGTCGCAGATACAGATGTTATTCGGCAGGTGGAACATTCTTCCCGCCTTGCTTTCCGGTCTGCGGCAAATATAACAAATATCTTCAAATTCTTTTTCATCCATAGTCGGTTACCTCATCTTCCGCTTTCTGCTATCAAAAGTATAATGCAGGATCGTTCCTGAGACAAGTAAACTTTCTCTAAACAACTGTCTCCTGTACAGAAATGGCTACTGTTTACACGCGCTATTCGCAAAACCGGGATGACTGCAGCTCTCGCCCAGCCATCCCGGTTCCGTTCTTTATCTCTGTTTGCTTTCCTGTGCAGCCTTGCTCGCCGCATTGATCTGGTCATAGGAAGAAAGCGTGACTGTCACGTTTTTCTGCTGATAACCGTTTGCTGAATTTACCATAATCGTAATTTCAACGCTCTCCCCAGCTTTATAATACTGCATCTGCTTCGTCAGCTCTTCCTGATTCTGAACGGTTACGCCGTCAAACGCCACCACAATGTTGCCGCGCACCAATCCGGCAGCTTCCGCACCGGTTCCGGAATAAACCTGCGCCACAAAAATTCCCTGCGGCATACTGAAGTTCTCGGACAAATCGCTCGTCACATTGATGCAGGAAATTCCAAGATATCCGCGCTCTTCCTCGGAATATTTCGTCCGCGTCTGGCGTTCCATCAGATCTTCAATAATCGGTCTTGCCGTCGAAATCGGAATCGCGTAACCCATTCCCTCGATTGACGAGCCGCCGATCTTATTGGAGTTAATTCCAATCACCTCGCCCCGCATATTCAGCAGTGCTCCGCCGGAGTTACCGGGGTTGATTGCTGCATCCGTCTGAATCAGGGAAGTTCCTTCTTCGGAATTGCTGCTATCTATCTTACGGTTCAGTGCACTGATAACGCCTGTCGTCACAGACTGTCCATAGCCCAGTGCATTACCGATCGCAATGGCCGGTTCACCGATTTTCAGGCTGTCCGAATCTCCCATCCTTGCAATGCAGATTTCCTGTTTTGTGCTGTTCGCAATGGTATCCAGTTTTACTGCAACGACTGCAAGGTCTGCGGAAACATCGGTACCCTTTACCTGCGCTTCTACGGTTTCCCCGTCGATAAACTGAACATACAGCTGCTCTGTGCTGTCCACTACGTGATTGTTGGTAACGATCAAAAGCTCCTGCTCGTTTTCTCCAATGATAATCCCGGAACCGCTTGCCGTCTCATCCTGGGAATAAGTCTGTCCCCAGAAATCCTGTACCGTCTGTGTAAAATTATTCGTAATCGAAACGCACGCCGGCATTACCGCTTCTACAACCTGCGTTACATCCGTTACAACTGCAGATGCGCTCTGCTGCTGTGCAATTTCCGATGCTGCAGCAACCTGTCCGTCTCCCGTTGTTGTATCCTCTGTCAGGGACGAATCTCCGGATCGTCCTGCTTCAGAGCGTTCGGGACTGTCTGTTGCTGCATGATTTCCGTCATCTTCCTGATTTTTTGCATCATCTCCTGCATCCGGAGCTACCTCCAAAACGCCGACCGACGCGGAATCCAGCTGATTTGCCGATCGGATCGAATAAACTCCGATCAAGCCGATTCCAATGCAGACGCAAACAAAGATGACGACAAGTGCGCTAACAGCAATCCATTTGCCCGCAGAATCTCCTTTTTTGGGAGCAGGCGTCTGCTGTACGCCTGGCTGATAGCCATATTTCTGTTTTGAATCATCGCCCCGGTATCTGTCGTTATAATAATTTTGATATTCGTAACGGCTGCGCGAGGGCTGCGCGCCCTGGTCAGCGTCCGATGCGCTGTTGAATGTGTCCTGCGTATTGTCGGATGCGTTCTGTGCGTTATCCGCCGCACCCGTGCTTCCGCTGCTATATGCCGATGTGTCATCGGACACGCCACTGTACGCCGACATATCCGACGCATCCGTTTTCTGTGCACTGTCCGTGTATTCCTGCCCACCGCTCTCCGGCGCTGTGCCGTCCAAATGCTCCTGTCCGGTTGTTTCTTCCGGGTCGTATCCGTAACCCATGTTGTGACCTCTTTTCTCATTCGCTTCCGTATCCGGTGCGTCTGCTTGCTCTGCAGACAGTATACCGAATAGTTGTGTCCATTCTGTGAAAAAAGCCGCTTCCGGAGTTTTTCGGAAACGACTTTTTATGTCTTATTCTTTCTCCTGCTTCCAGTAGCCTTTCTGCAAACTGCAGAAGCGAACCAGCCCAGGCGGAAGATTCTGGTATTTTTTACCGAAACGGTAGCCCAGCCATTTCATGCCGCTCTGCCAGATCAGCTTCGGCAGAAGCCACGGTGCGGTTTTTGCAAGATAAACGGCGGTCTTTTTGACCAGCTTCATGCCCTCGCCCTCCGGCGGCACACCGTCAAACACAGCCGGGTACTGCACATGGGATACACCGAGGTCAAAGTTTCTTGTAAACTGCTGCCAGCCGGAATAATTGTGGGAATGAATCACCTTCGCATCCGCTGCATAGGCGATCGCATAGCCCGCCTGAATCACTCCGGCAGCATAAATCATATCCTCGTTAAAAATCGTATGATTCACGAATCCGCCGAGCTGTTCAAAAATATCGCGCTTATAGGCGGCGCAGACGTTCGAGCAAAAATATGTCTTGATTCCGAGCCTCAAAAGATCCGCCTTTGTTTTGACCGACGGCTGCTCCGGGTAATTGAACTGCCTCGTATAGCGTTCCATTCGGCTGCAATTTTCTTCCGGAAGTTGTCTTGCATAGGCGGCTGCGATTTTTTCATCGGAAAACAAGGCCTTGCACAGCTCCTGCGTCAGATATTCATCCGCCGGAAGCGCATCCTGCGTCATGCAGACAAACACCTCCGCATCCGAATTGGAAACAGCGAGGTTCCGTGTTTTTCCATGATCGAACTCATCCTGAGAGATATGGAACAGCATCGCTTTTGGATGCTCTTTTAAAAATGTGTCGCAATCCATCAGCGCTTCAAACGCTTTTTTTTCGGTATTTACAATTACAATCCGGTTCACCGCAAGCACCTGCTTCTCCAGCTGCTCCATCAGCGCCAGAAAACGTTCCTTCGGGTGAAATGTCGGAATAATAACATCTACTTTTACAGAATCCATATTTTACTTTTTCATATACTGGCTGGTGTCTGCCTGTACCTTCTGGCTGTACTGTTTTACCTGATCGGAAGGTTCGTACTCGGTTACGTCGAACAGCAGCTCATGCAGCTTGACAACGTTTGTTTCCAGATCCAGCGGGATAACACAGGAACCCTTCTTGCCAATTGTGCCGGTTGTACGACTATCTTCAAATGGCACACCGTCCTGTGCTACGATCTGATAATTTGCAACATCGGACAGGATGGAAGCCATTTCCGTCACATCCAGGTTGGTGTATACATTTTCCATCACCTTGTTCAGGATCGATACCAGAGTAGTCGGACTCATGGTCTTTGCCTTATCCATACATGCCATCAGCACTTTCCGCTGACGCTCTGCACGACCGAAGTCATCGCCGACATAGCGGATACGGCAATATGCGGTTGCCTGCAGACCGTTCAGCGTCTGCATACCGGAATGCGTAACCTTTACGATGTTCTCGTTCAGCGCATCATTTTCATTTTCTACGAACATGCTTCGCTGATAGTTGTTCAGATGGTCGATTTCGTTATCGTGCACGTCAATGTCTATGCCGCCCAGCTCGTCAATGGTCTCGATCAGCGCATCAAAGCCCACTGTCACATATTCTGTGATATCCAGGTCAAAGTTCATATTCAGCATGTTGATCGCCTGCTCCGGACCGCCCTGCGCATATGCCGCATTCGCTTTATTGTAGCTGTCCGTTCCGAGATTTAAGTAGGTATCGCGGTAAACGGAAACCAGCTTGACGTCTCCGGTGTCCTGATTGATAGATGCGATCATGACTGTGTCGGAACGGGAGCCCTTGCCCAGCTTGCCCTTTCTGGAATCCACACCAAACAGTGCGATATTACGGTAGCCTTTCATTTCCTTATTATTTTCTACCTGCGGGTTTACCACAATATCTTCTTCATTGATCTTGATTTTGTCAATCTTCGTTACCATATTGACGCCGACAATCGCAATCAGTAAAACGATCAACGCTACGATTTCCACTGCAAAGAAGATGATTCTTCTTCTCTGTTTTGCCTTACGCTTCTTTGCAGACATCTTCTTTCTGCTGCTGGAACTGCCACTTCTCTGCGGTGCTCTCTTAGAGCTATTTGTACCTGTTGACATGTTTTCCTCTCCTTGTGTTTTTTTCACGCATCCAAATCAATACGCGTTCTCGTTGATAAATCCTCTAAAAATAGTTAAAAACATGATTTTGAAATCAAAGCTCATGCTCCAGTTTTCAATATAATAAATATCATACTCAATTCGTTTGCGAATCGACGTATCTCCCCGGTAGCCGTTGATCTGCGCCCAGCCGGTCAGCCCCGGACGAACCTGGTGCTTGATCATATAGCGCGGAATCTCTTCCTTAAACTTCTCAACATACTGCGGGCGCTCCGGTCTGGGACCTACCAGACTCATATCCCCGATCAGGATATTAAACAGCTGCGGCAGCTCATCAATGCTGGTCTTGCGCAGAATCCGCCCCACCTTTGTGACGCGGGGATCGTTTTTCGTCGTCCAGCCCTTCTTTTCTTCCGTGGTGTCCTGAACATACATTGTACGGAATTTGTACATTTTAAACGCATGATTGTGCTGTCCGATTCTTTCCTGACTGAAAATAATCGATCCCTTACTCGTCGCACGGATCAAAATTGCTACGATCAAAAGAAGCGGCGACGTCACTATCAATCCGCAAAGTGAACCGACAATATCCACAGCGCGCTTTGCAACCGCATTTAATGTGTTGCTCAGCGGGACATAACGGATGTTGATAACCGGCAGTCCGCCAAGATCCTCCGTATAAGGCTTGCCCGGAATCAGGCTGTTATAGTCCGGAATAAACTTCGTATGCACGCCGGATTTTTCACAGAGATTGACAATCTCTTCCAGACGGTCGTAGTCCTGCAGCGCAAGGGTCACAGCGATCTCATCCAGTTTGTTTTCCGGCAGGATAAAGGGCAGGTTATCGATGGAACCAAGCACCTTGACTCCCTTGTAAACCGCGCCTCTCGGCACATTATCGTCCAGAATGCCCCGCACCATATAGCCCCACTGGGGATTGGCGATAATCCGGTCGATATAGGCTTCCGCCGCACGAGAATACCCCACCAGCAAAATGTGTTTCAAATTATAACCGCGTTTGCGCATCAGATGCAGGATTCTACGGATCAGCGCACGCACCAGAATTCCCGAAATCGTATTGATAATAGCAAATAATGCCAGCATGCCGCGGGAAAAATGCTGCAGCTCGCGGTCGATGGAGTTGGCAAGGTATAACCCTGCAAGAAACAGGACAATTCCGATCAGATTCGCCCTGATAATATTCAGTATTTCATTTTCCGGGCGTTGTACACGCTTCGGCGTATACAATTTGTTCCAGTAATAAAGGATCAGATAACCGGGCACAACAAAATAAAGGGCGGAAAAATATATGCCCATGTCCAGTACACCTATTTCTTTATCTGCAAAGCGGCTCCCGAACATCAGCCACCAGGCCAACAGATAGGAAGCTGCTGTAACCACGGCATCTACAACAACATGAAGCCGGTTCAAATAACGTTGATTATCCTTTATCATTACGGCTCGTCCCCATATTCAAAATGTAGTATACAATACCTTCCAGCAAAGCACAAGGATTTTTACGAATCGCGCAGGAGAACCGTAACACTTGTGTACGCCCACAGTCACCGCTCACACACGCCGAAACAGGTTGACCCACAGCTGTAACTGCAAACTGCAATAATGCAGCAAATTTCGTCCTGCAAAGGGGACCTTATGCGCGCGTCCCGCTTTCGAAGCAGACAGACAGATTCCCGCCCGGATTCCTTTTGCGTAAGTCGCCCCAAATCCTTTTTTCATAAAAAACAGCTGTTTCATCAAAAATCCCGCCAGCAAAAACGGCAGATTCAGGATCAGCTGCAGCAGCGGCATATTTTTATAGATCAGATAAATATTGTTTCTCGAAGAATGCGTCACCTTAAACGCATTGTACCGCGAACCGGTAGAACCGCTCCCCGCGTGATAGACGACTGCAGCCGGCTCTGTGACATTTTTCAGCCCGAAAATCTGCGCCCGGTATCCGATATCCACATCTTCCAGGTATGCAAAATGAAGCTCGTCAAACCCTCCGATCTGCTCCAGGTGTGCCTTGCGGTAGAGCGCCGCCCCTGCGCAATTGGAAAAAACACGCTTTGGCGCTGTGTAATTGGAAGAAGGCCTTCCTTTGCCAATCGCATACGCCCAGCCAAATGCCGAGTACAGATCCCCCGCCGTATCGACAAGCTCCGGTTCCTTCATCGAAAGCATCTTCGCCCCGACTGAAAAAATCTTCTCATCCGCTTCCATTGCCCTTTCCAGACGTTCCAGACAGAAGCGATCGGTTTTTGTGTCGTTATTTAAAAGAAAAACATACGGTGTAGCAGCAGCTTCAATTCCGGTATTGACTGCCGTACAAAAACCCTTATTTTCCGAAAAACAGATCAGCTTCACCTGCGGAAAATGCTCCTGTATCCACGAAACACTTCCGTCCGTCGACCCGTTATCCACAACGATCACGGCGATTTCCACTGTGCTCTGAAGCAGGCTGTCCAGACAGTCCTGCAGAAAATGTTTTCCGTTATAGTTCGGTATTACCACGGTCGTCTTCATCCACCGATTTTGCTCCTCATGTTTCCTGTGTTTGGCGTCCGCGCGAGGGAGAGCCTCAGAGCGCGGATCGCCTGCCTACGCAGCAACAAAGCCGCCTGCCGCGGTGCGCTCTATCTGCGGCTTACGCCTGCGGATCCCATAAAATCCCATACCCTGCCGCTGTAGCTTCTTTACAAAATTCCATACTCTTTTGAAGGATCTTTGTTTCCTGCGCTGCCGTCGGAAGCCCCTGGCAGGCTTCTTTTAATTCCGCTATCGTCTGCGCGTAACGCTCCTTTAATGCGCTGCAAACCTCCATGCTGCGCAGGTCTGCTGCCGGTGCGCTCTGCTGCAGCGCTGCACGGTGCATCGGTCCGGAATATCCTTTCCGAAGCCCTGCATACCGCATCGAACCGTCGTTTTCATACAGTCCGCTCACCAGGAAGCCTTTCGGATGCCGGATGCCAAAAACATCCCTGCCGCCCGGCAGAGGCTTTGCCCAAATCCCGATTTCCGGGCGCTGGCAAAATACACTGTCTTCATAGTCTTCCCGATAAAAGCCAAGATGTTTCAGCCCGCTCACTGTCGCCTTCCAGCCTTTTCGAAGACAATAATCTTCCAGCGCACGCTGCCCCGCCTCGTAAGCGTAGCGCTTGCTCTGCGGGTTCGACGCCGTAGACGCTTCATGGCAACGCCAGTGGTACAGCCCCTTCGGCACATGCACAAACTGTCCGCCTGCCGCATACGCCCGCAGCACCAGATCGTAATCCTGCGCCCCGTCAAATCCGCTGCGCAGCTTTAATTCTTTCAAAAATGCCGTTTCGATCACCGTAAAATGACAGATATAATTGTTGGTCAAAAGCAATTCCCCGTCAAAATCCGGCTTGCAATTCGGCTCATAGAAGCGGCTCGCCGCTCCGTCGCATTTATCTTCATCGGAAAACAGCACAAGCTTTTGTTTTCCGCGCTTTTTTTCTTTTTCCAGACAATCCGCCATCTCCCAGAGCGCATTCGCAGTCAGCAGATCGTCGTGATCCAGCAGACCGACTGCGTCTCCCGCTGCAAGCTCAATTCCTGCGTTCGTATTGGCGGAAATTCCTTTGTTCTCGGAAAGGGTGCTGAGCACGATGCTCTGATCCTTCCATTCTGCAAGATTTGATGCATCTGCCGCTTCCCGCAGGCAGATTCCGTTCTTTTTTGCCCAGGCCTGTACAGACTCTGCCGTGCCGCCCGCATCCGCTACAATCAGCTCCCAGTGCGGGTACGACTGCTTCGATACGCTGTTAAGCATCGCCTCCAGATGCTCTTTTTTCGTCCGGTATGCCGGAACGACGATACTGATACGCAAGGAAGCAGAATGCTCCCGTTGGAACGAAAGTGTCTTTTCGTCCGGCTCCTGCCAGGTATAGACCTCCTGTTCCTGCCCAATCCGCTCCAACACCGCCCACACGGCATTTCTGATTCCGTTTTTCTGCAGATAATACCAGGTTTTTTTCAGATTGGATAGGGAAAAAACAGACATCCGTCGAACTCCTTTTCCTGCTACAGACGCCTGCGCGTGCCCAAGCGCCGGAAA
>ENA-OPFT01001383-OPFT01001383.1-human-gut-metagenome-genome-assembly--contig:-NODE-1383-length-12195-cov-2.389044_pt1 | contig 12195 bp, 9 predicted proteins | sample MGYA00241714_ERZ501560 | MGnify/ENA primary metagenome ERZ501560 (study PRJEB25962, sample SAMEA2042392) | human gut metagenome | biome: human gut; feature: human-associated habitat; material: faeces...
ATATGAGAAAGTAGCGATTTACGTAGTAAATCAGCGGATTTCTCATATTTGGAGGATTGCGGGAGCCGCATAGCGGCGGAGCAATCCGGGGTATCAAATGAGTGGCAAAAGCCTTTTTGACACTCATTTCATTTTATTTTAACGTAATTCCAAGGCGTGTGCAAGTCTCTGCCACGATGTTCTCAAGCTCCTCGTCGCAGAGCACGGTCACACGTCCTTCCTCGTACTGTTTGTCTACCCAGGCTTTGATCATTTTCACGAGCTCGCTGTTCTTGTCAACCTTCTGCTCCCCTTTCAGGCGGTAGTGGCTGTCGATCCAGTGGGCGATTCCGGCTGCTCCGGAGGTGTTGGATACGGCGACCTCAACCGGGCGGTTCAGGAATTTCTCAGTGTCAAATACGTTGTAGATTTCCTCGTTTTTCAGAAGACCGTCTGCGTGGATGCCGGCTCTTGTTACGTTGAAGTTCTTGCCTACGAAAGGTGTTCTCTCCGGAATGTGGTAGCCGATCTCTTTCTCATAGTACTCTGCCAGCTCGGTGATCACCGTGGTATCCATGCCGCCAAGGTTTCCGCGAAGCTGTGCATACTCAAATACCATAGCCTCAAGAGGTGTATTTCCGGTACGCTCGCCAATACCAAATAAGGAAGTGTTGACGCCGCAGGCACCGTACAGCCATGCTGTGGTGGAGTTGCTCACTGCCTTGTAGAAATCATTGTGTCCGTGCCACTCGATCAGCTCGGAAGGCACGCCCGCATGAACCATAATACCATAGATAATACCAGGTACGGAACGTGGGATCACGGCACCAGGATAGTTGACGCCGTAGCCCATGGTATCGCAGCAGCGAACCTTAACCGGAATGCCGTACTGCTGGCGAAGCTTCATCAGCTCCAGGCAGAATGGGATGACATAACCGTAGATATCTGCTCTTGTAATGTCCTCCAGGTGGCAGCGCACGGAAACGCCGATTTCCAGGCACTCCTTGACAATGCTTAAATAATGCTCCATGGCCTGCTTACGGGTCATTTTCATCTTATAGAAAATATGATAATCAGAGCAGCTTACCAGGATACCGGTTTCTCTCATACCCATATCGCGGACAAGCTGGAAGTCTTTCTTGTTGGCACGGATCCAGCTGGTAACCTCCGGGAACTCGTAGCCTCTCTCCATACATTTCTCTACTGCATCCCTATCCTTTTTGCTGTAAAGGAAAAACTCGGAAGCACGGATTCTTCCTTCCGGTCCGCCAAGCTTATGCAGATAATCGTAGATCCTTACGATCTGCTCAGTGCTGTACGGTGCTCTGGACTGCTGTCCATCACGGAATGTGGTGTCTGTGATCCAGATGTCATCTGGCATATGATGCGGTACAACCCTGTCGTTGAACGCAATCTTCGGTACTTCGGAATATGGAAAAAGATTTCGGAATACGTTAGGAGTGGTAACATCCACAAGCGGGTACATATGCTCCTCTAACTGAAGCAGATTAGTGTGGCGGTTCATTGAAACACGTCTATTTTCCATTGATATTTCCTCCTCGTTGGCTGGGGCCTGACTTTTCTTTTGTAAAAAGCGGCTCTGAAACTATACTTGCTGTCCATTTTACTCAATTAAAGCGATTCAGTCAAGTACTTTTATACTGTAAAGTGATAATTCTTTATCAAGCTCGGAACAATTCTCCTCACATTCCAAGAAAACGGCGGCGGTTAAACCGTCCCCAGCCCTGCTGGTTTCTGGGAAGGCCAAGGTCGTCTGCGCTGTTCATCAGCATGGTTTTGATATCCGTGTTGGTAAGGGCGGGATCCTTTTCCAAGGCGCAGGCGATGGCGCCGGTGACCAGGGGTGTGGACATGGAAGTGCCGCTTTTCACCCCGTAGGAAAACGGCTTGCCTGGGACGCAGGACATGATCCGGTTTCCGGGCGCTACGATATCTGGCTTGCAGACGCACTCTGTGGTAGGCCCTCTTCCGGAGATGGCGCTCCGCCCTTCCAGAAGGTCGCTGGAGCCTACTGTGATCACCTTTTTGCTGCTGCCTGGTGCTGTGATGCTGCCAGGCCTTGGACCCTGGTTGCCCGCCGCGGTGACCACCACCATGCCCTCATCCCAAAGCTGCTCCACGCTTTCCACAAGCCGTACATGATCCTTTTTGGAATTGCAGGTGGTGCCAACGGAAATGTTTACCACCCGAATTCGGTACTGCTGCCGGTACTCCCGGATCCAGCGGATGGCACGCAGCACGTCCTCCTGGCTTCCGTTTCCGTAGCGGTCCAACACCTTCAGGGCAATGATCCCGCATCCCGGTGCCGCTCCCCTGTATTTTCCCATGGACGCAGTGCCATCCCCTGCCGCCAGGCCTGCCACATGAGTGCCGTGCCCGTTGTCGTCATAAGGACGTCTTTTAAAAGAAAGAAAATCATAAAACGCCCAGATCCTGCCTGCAAAATCTATATGCTCATAAATCCCGGTATCCAGGATGCAAACGCCGACTCCTTTTCCCGTATAAAAGGATTTTTCCATCATTTCCCCCAATAAAAAGAAAGCTTATAATAAATTATGTTTGCATTTTCAAATCTGCGTCAAATTTATAGACAATTTTTGAAATTCTCAAAAATTTTTATCGCTTTTTCTGCATACATATAGTATAATGAAATTACTTATAACAAGGGGATGAAAGAGACTTATGGAAAAGAATACACAGACACCGGAGGACAAGCTTCATTATTACTCCAGCGCTATTCGCCGTGACATGGGAAACCTGCTGAAATGGCTGATTCTTGCTGCCATCGTAGGCTATGTGGCAGGGGCATTCAGCACACTGTTTTCCTTTGTGTTAAAGGCAGTTACCAGTTACCGCAAGGCCAATCAGTGGATTTTTTATCTGCTGCCGCTCTCCGGCCTTTGCATTGTATTTCTTTATGACAAGCTTGGCAAGGACGACGGGGGCACCAACCAGGTGCTTTCCACGGTGCGTTCCCAGGACGATGTGCCCTGGCTTTCCGGACCGCTGATCTTTGTTTCCACTGCACTGACCCATCTGACAGGAGGTTCCGCAGGACGTGAAGGCGCAGCCATCCAGCTTGGAGGAAGCATTGCCAATCTTCTGGGACGGTGGATCCATCTGGACGAGGAGGACCGTCATGTGATCGTGATGTGCGGTATGAGCGCCGCATTCTCCGCACTTTTTGGCACGCCTATGGCTGCAGCGGTTTTCTCCATGGAAGTGGTCAGCGTGGGAGTAATGTACTATACGGCGCTGATGCCCTGTATGATCGCGTCTTTGATTGCCTCCCGTTTTGCAGCGGGCATGGGTGTTACACCGGAATCCTTCCATGTGGTGAACATTCCGGCGTTCAATCTGGAAACCGGGCTGAAAATGGGCGTGGCAGCACTGGGATGCGCGGTGATCAGCATTGTATTCTGCATTATTTTAAATGAGACAGCCAGACTATATGGGAAATTTTTCCCAAACAAATACATCCGGGTTGTGGCTGGTGCCGCTCTGGTCATTGTGATCACACTGCTTCTTGGAACAACGGATTACATGGGCGCAGGCGCGGAGCTGATCGAGAAGGCTGTTGAGACCGGAGAGACGGATTACATGGCTTTCTTCTGGAAAATGATCCTTACTGCACTTACTATGCGGGCAGGCTTCCGCGGAGGCGAAATCGTGCCGTCCTTTTGCGTAGGAGCGACCTTTGGATGTATGGCGGGACAGATTGTGGGACTCTCCCCGTCTCTTTGTGCAGCCTGCGGAATGGCGGCTGTATTCTGCGGCGTGACCAACTGCCCTATTACTTCGATTCTGATCGCATTTGAAATGTTTGGATTTAAGGGCGTTTCTTTCTATCTGATCGCAGTGTCCATCAGCTATGCTGCTTCCGGATATTACGGACTGTATAAAGATCAGACTATTGTATATTCTAAGTATAAGGCGAAATATATTAACAAGCACACTAAAATGTAAAATCCGGCACAAAGTGCCGTAAAAAGAAGGGGGTACATTTATGAACCTAGAAAAACTTTTTCACCTGAAGGAACACCGAACTGACGTGAAGACTGAGGTAATGGCTGGAATCACCACATTCATGACCATGGCCTACATTCTTGCAGTCAACCCGAACATCCTTTCCGCAGCCGGAATGGATAGAGGCGCAGTATTTACCGCAACTGCCCTGTCTTCCTTTATCGCAACCTGCCTGATGGCGCTGTTATCCAATTATCCGTTTGTCCTTGCTCCTGGAATGGGTCTGAATGCTTATTTTGCATACACCGTAGTCCTTGGCATGGGATATTCCTGGGAACAGGCTCTGGTTGCCGTATTTGCAGAAGGTATTATCTTCATTCTGCTTTCCCTTACCAACGTGCGTGAAGCGATCTTCAACTCCATTCCTATGACATTGAAGCATGCTGTTTCCGTAGGAATTGGTCTTTTCATTGCCTTCATCGGTCTGCAGAACGCAAAAATCGTTGTAAACAATGATTCCACACTGGTAAGCATGTTTTCCTTTAAGGGCTCTCTTGCAGACGGTTCCTTCAATTACATGGGAATCACTGTTCTTCTGGCTCTTCTTGGTGTTCTTATCACAGCCATTCTTCTTGTTAAGAATGTAAAGGGCGGTATCCTTTGGGGTATCCTGATTACATGGATCCTTGGAATCCTCTGCCAGCTTGTAGGACTTTATGTGCCAAATCCAGATGCTGGCTTCTTCAGCCTTCTCCCGGATTTCTCCAACGGAATTTCCGTACCAAGCATGGCACCTACTTTTATGAAGATGGATTTCGCAGGGGTGTTCTCACTGGATTTCGTTGTCATTATGTTTGCGTTCTTATTCGTAGATATGTTTGATACACTGGGAACCCTGATCGGTGTTGCTTCCAAAGCCGATATGCTGGACAAGGATGGCAAGCTTCCGAAAATCAAAGGTGCGCTTCTTTCTGACGCAGTTGGTACCACAGTTGGTGCTATGTGCGGTACTTCTACTGTTACCACATTTGTTGAGAGTGCTTCCGGTGTTGCAGAAGGCGGACGTACAGGTCTTACCTCTTTAGTATCCGCTCTTTTGTTCGCCCTTTCCCTGTTCCTTTCCCCGATCTTCCTTGCAATCCCATCATTTGCAACTGCTCCGGCTCTGATCGTGGTTGGATTTTTGATGCTTACTTCTGTTACAAAGATCGATTTTGATGACCTTACAGAAGCTCTTCCGGCATTTATCACAATCATCGCAATGCCGTTCCTGTACAGCATTTCCGAAGGTATCGCACTTGGCGTTATCTCCTATGTAATCATCAATGTATGTACCGGAAAAGCAAAAGATAAAAAGATCAGCGGTCTTATGTACGCACTGGCTGTTATCTTTATTCTGAAATACGTATTCTTATAGCATTAAGCTAAAATACCTCCTGACAGGAAATATGCTTCCTGGCAGGAGGTGTTTTTTGTTTGCACTATATAGAGGTATATCGAATACGTAGCTTTTCTTTATCTTTTTACATTGAATGCGCCCATTCCCGGGTAAACAGCTGCATCCCCAAGCTCTTCCTCAATGCGGAGAAGCTGGTTGTATTTGGCAACACGCTCTGTTCTGGATGGAGCACCAGTCTTGATCTGGCAGGTGTTAAGGGCAACTGCAAGGTCTGCGATTGTAGTATCCTCAGTCTCACCGGAACGATGGGAAGAAATTGCAGTGTATCCAGCCTTGTGAGCCATCTTAATTGCCTCAAGTGTCTCAGAAACAGAACCGATCTGATTCAGCTTGATCAGGATAGAGTTTCCGCATCCAAGAGAAATACCCTTGGAAAGTCTCTCCGTATTGGTTACAAACAGGTCATCGCCAACCAGCTGAATCTTGTCGCCAAGTTCTTTGGTAAGCTTCTTCCAGCCTTCCCAGTCTTCCTCATCCAGGGCATCCTCGATGGAAATGATCGGGTATTTGTCAACCAGCTTTTTCCAGTGGTCGATCAGCTCATCAGATGTATAAACAGTACCAGCCTTTGGAAGCTTGTACTCGCCAAGCTTGCCTGTCTTCCACTCAGAAGAAGCAGCGTCCATAGCGATCATAAAGTCTTTTCCTGGCTCATAGCCTGCATTCTTAACAGCCTCGAGAATGGTCTCAATGGCCTCTTCGTCAGATTTTAATGCCGGAGCAAATCCGCCCTCATCACCAACGGAGGTAGCAAGTCCTCTGGATTTCAGGATTGCTGCAAGTGCATGGAACACTTCTGCGCACCATCTTAAGCACTCTTTGAAGCTTGGTGCACCAACCGGCATGATCATGAACTCCTGAACGTCAAGTCCGGAGGAAAGTGCGTGGCAGCCGCCGTTTACAATGTTCATCATCGGCACTGGCATACGGTTTCCGGAAATGCCGCCAAGGAAGCGGTAAAGCGGAATGTCAAGGGAGGCTGCAGCTGCACGGCAGCAAGCGATGGAAACAGCAAGGATGGCATTTGCGCCAAAGTTGGATTTGTCCTTTGTTCCGTCTGCCTTGATCATTGCTTTGTCAATTGCATAAATGTCAGATGCGTCCATTCCTGCGATCACATCGTTAATGGAGGTGTTGATGTTCTCAACAGCTTTTGTAACGCCTTTTCCAAGGTATCTGCTCTTATCATTATCTCTAAGCTCCAGAGCCTCGAACTCTCCTGTAGATGCACCGCTTGGTGCTGCTCCTCTGCCGATGGTTCCGTCTACCAGGTAAACTTCAGCCTCTACAGTAGGGTTTCCTCTGGAATCCATAATCTCTCTTCCAATGACTTTCTCAATTTCTAAGTAATCCATGGTATGTATACTCCTTTCGTTTTTCAAAGGAACTCCTTTTTTATTATGCCAGCGGTCTTTCTGTCATAATAAAAAGGAGTCCAAATGATTTACACCGTTAGGTTAGCTATTCCTAACTCTTTGGTTAGTATACACTAATCGGAGTGAGTTGGCAAGAGATTTAAATGATAATATTTTTCATTGGCGAGGGAGGGCTTTTTAGCGCTTAATTTTCCCCACCTCTTATCCATAGTATAAACCTCCTGTTGTAGCTGATTCAGTGAAAATGAATTTTCTAATATATTAGTTTTTCATAATCTGCTGTAACTATACCACTGCTGCCCCCAAAATTCTGTTGCTTTGACAATATCTTTATTTTTCTTTCCATTTTTCCCATAAAATTGGGTTTTCAATAAAAACACAATTGTATTTTCATGTATACGTAGTATAATAATTACCGTTTGCAGGAAATATTAGACATGTCTATTCATACATATTCCTCTTATTTTCTGTCAAAAAACTTAACAGGAGGCTTTTGTCTTGAATAACCAAACTACATCAAAATCTCTCCCTGTTTTTCGGGGCGAGCTTGCACTCTTAGTTGCAGTTGCGATCAACAGCTTCGGCGTTGTGCTGATGCTGTATTCCGGAACTGGAATCTCCGCGATCTCCAGTGTTCCCTACGCATTTTCCTGCGTATTTTCGGCAGTCACACTTGGCACCTGGACCTATATTTTCCAGGGACTTCTGGTGCTGACACTGATGATCCTGCGCAAAAAATTTGTTCCTCAGTACCTGTTCAGCTTCGTGGTCGGATTTGTGTTCGGTGAGCTGCTGGATGTGCACGAAATGTGGATCAATGTTCTGCCTACCGCCATCGGCTGGCGCGTGCTTTACTTTGTGGCAAGCTACATACTGATCTGCATCGGGATCGCACTTTCCAACCGCTGCCAGATGCCAATCGTGCCTACAGACCTTTTTCCAAGAGAGCTGTCCCAGATCACTTCCATCACCTACCCGAAGATCAAGATCAGCTTTGACGTCATTTGTCTGGCTGTCACTGCCCTTCTTACCGGAATCGGTCTTGGACATATCAAAGGACTTGGCGTTGGTACGGTAGCCGCCGCTTTCACCATGGGAAAAGGAGTGGGCATCGCAGGGGACTGGATGGACCGCCACATGGCATTTACGTCCTTCCTCGCTAAGAAGCAGGCTTAACTTTCATTATTTAAAAATAAAATACAATCTTTCTTTTTCCTGACATAAAATGTATAAATTGATATTATTTGCAAATACTACTCTCAGGGGCAAAAAGGAGGGATTGTATGATATTACTTATCATTTTGTTTTTTGCATTACAGGTTTTGATACTTTTCTGCTGTCTGGCTGCGGGAAACGATCCGTATTCCCAGCAGCTTTCCGACCAGGAACAGCTGGAGTTTCTTGCACGCTGGAAAAAAGAGCATGGACGGGAGTAGGTATTTTTTCCATGTAAACGATCCGCACAAAAAGGCAGCTGCCCGAAAGAGCACGCTGCCTTTTTGGCTGCGCGGGTTCTGGTCATATAATAATGCACACCAGCCCGCCTTTGCTGTCGTTGACGATTTTCTGCATGGTATCCTGGAGCTTTGCCTGGCTTTCCTCGCTGATGGAGGCCAGCTTGCTTCGGATACCGTCCTGCACCAGCTGTTCTATAGATTTTCCGAAAATATTGGTCTCCCAGATGCTCTCTCCTCTTGACGCGCTTTCCCCGATGTAGGCGATCAGATCCTTAGCCTGCTGCTCGGTGCCTACAATGGGGGCAATTTCTGTCTCAATGTTGGCTTTGATCATGTGGATGGACGGGCTCTTGGACTTAATCTTTACGCCGTATTTGTTGCCCTGGCGGATCACCGCAGGCTCTTCCAGCTGAATCTGGGAAAGCTCGGGAACCACAACGCCGTAGCCGCTGCCTGTCACTGCATCTAAAGCGTCGCGGACTTTTACATATTTTTCCTTCATGGCGGCAAGCTCTTTCATGGTGTGGATCAGCTCGTACTCGCTTTCCATGGGGATTCCGCTCATGTCACTGAGCATTTTGTAATAGTACTTGTCATTTACCTGGATGCGGATCTGTACGGTGCCGTCGGACAGATTGACGTGATCCAGAAGGGTTTCCTGGACATAGGGGCCTTCCAGCTTTACAGATTCCCTGGTGATGTCCCGGATGTGGAGCATGCGCTTCATGCAGGCTTTGATCTGGGAAAGGATCTGGGCTTTCAACTCGTGGTCAGCAGGCAGCATTTCCACCCATTTTGGCACGAAAAACTGGATCTGGGTAACCGGAAACTCATACAGGATTTTTTCCAGAATCTGGGCTACGTCCTCTTTTTTCAGCTGTTCACAGTTTACAGGTACTACAGGTACCAGATATTTCTGCTGAAGTTCCTTTGCAAGTTGTCTGGTTTCCTCCTTGTGGGGGAGCTGGGAATTTACCACTATGAGGAAAGGTTTTCCCTGTTTTTTCAGTTCTGCTACTGTCTGCTCCTCTGCCTGAACGAAATTTTCCCTTGGAATTTCCCCGAAGCTGCCATCTGAGGTGATCACAAGGCCAATGATGGAATGCTCCTGGATTACTTTTTCTGTACCCATTTTGGCGGCTTCGTGAAATGGAATGGCTTTTGTAAACCAGGGCGTTTTCACCATACGCTCTTTTCCGTCTTCGATATTTCCTGCAGCGTCTTTTACCAGAAAGCCTACGCAGTCGATCAGGCGAACCTGTACCTTCAGATCCTCCCCAAGGGTTACAGGCACTGCCTCTCTTGGGATGAATTTAGGTTCTACAGTTGTGATCATTTTGCCGGAGCCGGAAAGAGGGAGCTGGTCCCGGACCTCCTTCTGCATTTTTTCATCCATCCCAGGCAAAGCCACAAGCTCCATGAACCTGCGGATAAAGGTGGATTTCCCGGTGCGTACAGGGCCTACAACGCCTATGTATATATCACCGCCGGTCCTTGCCTGGATATCCCGGTAAATCTGAAAATTCTCCATACGAAAAAGCCCTCCTGCCTGATATTCAAAGGTTCTGCGGCGGCATAGCTGCCGCCGCTTCGCATAATCCTACACTCTTCCTCTAAATAATATGCAGTCGGGCTTTTTATTATTCTAATCAATAAAACTCATTATGCAGCAGCTTGTGCTCCTTGCCCTTGAGCAGTCCCTGGTAGAGTTCCATAACCATAGGGTTCTCGTCGGACTTCTTGATCAGCATGGTATTGTCTGCGCTGTATAGGCCTCTTGCTCTTGCAGCCTTGGTCCTGTCACCTGCACGTACAGGCTGGCCGCCTCCCATAATACAGCCGCGGCGGCATGCCATAACCTCGATCAGATGATAATTGGCTTCACCGTTCTTCACACGCTCCATAACCGTTCTGGCATTTGCAAGTCCGCTAGTTACACAAATGTTAATATCCATTCCCTTGTAAGGAATAGTAAATTCTTTGATTCCCTCATCGCCGCGCACGCCGCACTCTGCGATCTCGCGCATGGTCTCCTTGGTATGATCCGGGCTTAAGCGACGAAGAACCGCCTCTGTAACACCACCTGTAACACCAAAGATCACACCGCCGCCGGAACCAAATCCAAAAGGCATATCGCATGCTTCCGGCTCCAGCTGGCCGAAGTCCAGACCAAAGTTGTCGATCATTCGAATCAGCTCTGTAGTCGTGATAACAATATCCGTGTCCTGCTCTCCGTCTGTAAAGCTGTTTGGACGGATTGCCTCTGCTTTCTTGGCAGTACATGGCATAACAGATACCATAACCGTTCTCTTGCCTTTGGCATTTTCAGGGTCACGGAAGTACTCCTTAATTACTGCTGACATCATTCCCTGCGGGGATCTGCAGGTAGACAGGTTCGGAATATAATCCTTGTACTGGTCAGTAATAAATTTCACCCATGCCGGACAGCAGGAAGTAAGAAGAGGAAGATTCTCACCATTCTCGACCCTTTTCAGGAACTCTGCGGATTCTTCCATAATAGTCAGATCCGCGCTAAAGCTGGTGTCATAGATTTCATCAAAGCCCATTCTGTGAAGTGCATTGACAATCTTGCCCATTACACTGCGGCCCTTGGTCAGTCCATAGTGATCTCCCACAGCAACACGTACTGCAGGAGCAATCTGTGCAACCACCCGTACATCCGGATCTGCAAGGGCATCCCATACTTCGTCCATATGTGTCTTAATGGAAATAGCACCTGTAGGACAGAATACACGGCACTGTCCGCAGTTCACACACTGTGTCTCTGCTATCTTTTTGTTGAAGGCCGGAATCACAATGGCTTCTGTTCCACGGTATGCAAAGTTCAGGGCACCGATTCCCTGTAGCTCCTCACAGGCACGTACACAGTCACCGCAAAGGATACACTTATTTGGATCGCGGATCAGAGATGGTGAACTGTCATCAATCTCATAATGCTCTCTTGTGTTCTGGAAACGGATATTATGTACCCCAAGTCTGTGAGCCAGCTCCTGGAGCACGCACTCCCCGCTCTTAACGCAGGTAGTACAATCACGGCAATGTGCTGCGAGAAGCAGCTCCACTACCAGCTTCCTGTATTTCTTAATCTTTCCTGAGTTTGTATAAATAACCATGCCGTCTCTTGGTTCCTCAGAACAGGAGGCAAAGGTTCTTCCACGGTCATCCTCTACCGTACACAGACGGCAGGCTCCAAAGGTGGAAACCTCTGAGTGATAACAAAGTGTGGGAATATTGATTCCTGCCTTACGAATAACGGTCAGGACATTTCTTTCATCTGTAAATTCGACTTTTCTGCCGTCAATTGTCATTGTACCCATAATCTGTCCTCCCTTTACATTTCCACATAGATTGCATCAAAATTACAGTTGTCCTTACAGCTGCCGCATTTGATACATACATCATTATTAATATGATAAGGTGATTTGATCTTGCCGGAAATTGCCCCGGCAGGACAGTTCTTGGCACATTTTCCACAGCCAATACAGAACTCCGGATTGATGTGGAACTGACGGAGCGCAGTGCAGACCTTGGCACGGCACTTCTTGTCACGGATATGCTCCTCATACTCCTCACGGAAACGCTTCATGGTACTGAGAACCGGAAGGGGTGCACTCTTGCCAAGACCGCAAAGAGCCATACTCTGAACCATGGTTGCAAGCTCTTCCAGCTCATCAAGATCGGACATTTCACCTCTGCCCTCTACGATCTTCTCCAGAATCTCCAGCATTCGCTTGGTGCCCTCACGGCACGGAACGCACTTGCCGCAGCTCTCCCGCTGGGTAAAGCTCATGAAGAAACGGGCAACTTCTACCATACAGGTATTCTCATCCATGACAACAAGACCGCCTGATCCCATAATAGCATCAAGCTTCTTTACAGAATCAAAATCAAGAGGAGCATCCAGCTGGTCTTCTAC
>ENA-OPFT01001393-OPFT01001393.1-human-gut-metagenome-genome-assembly--contig:-NODE-1393-length-12132-cov-2.655378_pt1 | contig 12132 bp, 9 predicted proteins | sample MGYA00241714_ERZ501560 | MGnify/ENA primary metagenome ERZ501560 (study PRJEB25962, sample SAMEA2042392) | human gut metagenome | biome: human gut; feature: human-associated habitat; material: faeces...
CGCCAAATCCTGGATTCACGCTCATGATAAGCACCATATACACGTCCCGGATAATATCTTGCAGAAGAGCTACAGGAGTAGCAGGATTGATCGTTACAGCAGGCTGCATCCCGGCTTCTCTGATTTGTTGAATCACCCGATGCAGATGTGGACAAGCTTCATAATGCACATTCATCATCATTGTTCCCAAATCTTTCACTTCTTTAATGAATTTCTCGGGATTAACAATCATCAAATGTACATCCAAAGGTTTTTCACACAACTCGGCTACATATTTCAATACAGGAAAACCAAAAGAAATATTCGGTACAAACACACCATCCATTATATCAATATGCAACCAGTCGGCATCACTACGATTTATTTGTTCTATGTCTGCCTGTAGATTAGCAAAATTGGCAGACAATAAAGAAGGGGATATCAGAGGTCTATTCATGGTTCACTGTTCTTATTCTTTTTATACAGAACAAAGATAACCATATTTTATATAAGAACAGTGAAAAAATTCATTTTATTTCGGCAAAGTAAACCGCACACCCAACTGTATATTAAAATTAAAAGGATGTTCTTTGCGAATCGTATTTACATTACTGCCGTCATCAAAGTAATAAACAACTCCCGGCTCCGCATAAATACCCAATTTCTCTGTAATCTTAAACTGCGCACCTGCCGCTGCGGACAAAGACCATTGCAAAGGTTTCACTTTGACATCTTCTTCCCCTCCCGAAAATTGTTCATCTTTTCCTGCATTTGATGTAGAAACACTGCCGATAATGCTTCGCTTTCCAGATACACATTTTTCTACCGCTCCACCTGCCGAAGCATACACTTCAAACCGCTTGTTACTCCATATATTCCGGTTCACTTTCAAAGGAATACCCACATAATGCAGTTTCTCTTCCCAGCCATAATTGTTTTTTTGAGTTCCCGAACGTGTTTCGGATGAAAGCTGGGTATAAGTCACCCCAGTTTCTACAGCCCAATCATCACTTAAATCAAAACGAAGGGAAGCTCCAAAAGTAACAGGCATACGATATTTTATATCAGACTGCGCATTCTGTCCTTCCGACAAGTTATTGAACTGAACCAGCTTATCAATTTCAGCCCTTGTTTCCACTCCATAAGCACTATTCATTGTTGCGTTCCTTGCACCATTAGGCAAAGGCAAATATCCATCCATACTAGTCGAGGATGAAAAGGTTCCATTACCGGTAGAAAGTCCTATCGACCAGTTTCTGTCCTTCTTTCTATGAGGAGCCACATAAGCGTAATTCGTTTTGGCAGCCGAATAGGAAGATCTGCCGGCCTGTTTCTGTTGTTTTTGTTCCACTATAACAGATTCCTCTTTTTGCTCTTCAATATAATTTTCCTCTATCTGTATCTCTTCTACCTCTTTATTTAGCAAAACCTCCTGTTCGGCGGCTAACGCCTTTGCCGTAACAGACCGAACAACTTTTACATGTTTCTTTTCCTCAGAACGGGCAGCAGGAACTACTAAGGCCATAGGTTGCTCAGGAGTGATTGATCCCGGCACTAACTCATCGGGTTCGTGCATTACATTCAACTCTGCCGATTGTTGCTCCAAATAGTTTGCTGAAGGTGACTGCCAAAACCATACAGTCAATGAAGACACAACCACTAACAAAGCAACAGCTGCTGCAGCCTGCCAGCGGCGCCACATCGGAATTACTTTCGGAACCGTATCCAGCTCCTTTTCCAACTGTTCCCAAAGATCAGCAGGAGCCGGTTCCGAATAGCCTTCCATCCGAGTGCGGAAATTTTTTATCCATTTATCTTTTTCTTTCATTCCTATATCCTCTTTCTATAATCATTTATTTTTTTCATTAATAAGGTTTTGGCTCTATATAATTGAGACGATGAAGTATGTTCTGTAATTCCTAGCATTTCAGCAATCTCCTTATGTCCCTTTTCTTCTAATACATATAAATTAAAGACCGTTCTATATCCATCCGGAAGTTCTTTAATGAATTGCATTAAAACAGATTGGGGTATTTGCTCAAAATCATCCTCATCTCCATCTATCACATCGGGTAACTCTTCGACTATCACTTCCTGATTGGTAGAAGCTTTCTTGCGAAGATAGCCCAATGCTTCATTTACCATAATACGTGCCAGCCATGCTTTCAATGACCCCTCTCCTTTATAAGTAAATTGACTGAATGAACGAAATATATTCAAAAATCCATCATGTAAGACATCCTGTGCCACTTCCCTATCACCTGTATAACGAACACAAATGGCCATCAATTGCCCGGCATAACGCTCATACAATTGCTTGCGTGCAAGGTTATCGCCCTTGCCGCAACGTTCCACCAATTCTGTTTCATTCATTGTTTGTGACACTTCTTTATTGAATAAATGATAAGACTGCAAAAATACTGCATCCGGAAGAATAAAATTTTTGCTTAAGCAGATTTAACATTTTTACAAGCAGTAAACTTACTATCTTCGCATTTAAGCGATAGAAACAATTCTAGAAACAGAAAATATGAGAAAATATAAAGCGACAGTTCTTGTAATAATTATGGTAATGCTGATTCCATTTACTCAGTCTTGCCTGAATGACTATGATGATGACATCTACGACATACAAGCAGAAATGCCTTTTAACGCCGCTTTAGCAACCGTAGTAACTCCCAGTGAAGTACCCGGTGAAGCAGTGATAGAAAGCGATAATGATGGAATCGCATACGTAGTGAATCCTGATAAATTAACACGTTTTGAAACAAATAATCCGGGACAACGTATTTTTTATACCTATATAAATGCAGCCAATCCGACCGGAGATGCAAGTAAGAAAGGACCTTTTATTTCTATAGATTACTTGCAGAAGATCTTAACCAAACCAATGGATACACTAAAAGAAAACGATGAAGATATTTACGGACATGATGGAATCAACCTCATCACTCCCATTATGGGTAAGACACACCTGACCCTTATGTTCCAAATATTAGGTTTCAACTCTAATATCAAACATCGGATCAGCCTTGTAGCCACAGAAGGAACCGTTCCTGACGCAAACGGATATATGGCCGTAGAATTACGCCACAATGCCGAAGGTGACAGACAGGAATATCCGAGTCCTGGTTATGTATCCTTCCCTTTATTGGATGTTCCCGGATATAAAGAGGGTAAGCTACAAGGATTTAAAATAAAAATGAATACCATTAACAATGGCGAAGAAACCGTTACAGTAAGTTATAATAAAAGTAAATCTACAAACTTTCCGTTCATACAGAAAGATATATCCAACACAAAAATTAAATGATTCTTAACAACTCCTTGTCTGTCTTATTGTAACGAAAAGGCTGTATCCGAAAATCTTTCGATACAGCCTTTATCATTTATACCGACTTATAGTGTACTAAGATTATACCGTTAATACATCAGCAACACACATACTAACGTATCATTTATTCCACCTTATTATTATCCGAAGTTCTGTAGCCTCTCAAAAAATCAGCCACATTCATACGTTTCTTTCCTGCCAGCTGCAAAATAAGCACATTAATAAAACCATCTTTTACAGCCACCTGAAAATAAGTCTTCATATCCGTACGGATATCGCCTATATTCATCTCATGGGAAACAAAAACTTTCTCCGTTTCATATATTTTCAAAACCTGACGTGTTCCATCAGCCACACAAAGCTCGGTCCATGCAGCCGGATAAGGAGATAGCCCACGAATAAAGTCATAAATCTGCTTCACACCTTTATTCCAGTCTATACGGCAGGTCTCTTTAAATATTTTCGGCGCCGGGCGCAATTCCGTTTCCTGCCGGATCAAATTTTCCTGAGGAACAGGTTTCACACTTCCATCCAAAATAGCATCCACGGTTTCCAAAACCAAATCTCCCCCCAAATACATCAGCTTATCATGTACTATTTCCACATTATCCGTATCAGCAATAGGAACACGCACCTGCTGGATAATCTCACCGGTATCTATCTCATGTTTCAAGAAGAAAGTCGTAATACCAGTTTCCGTATCTCCGTTTATCACCGCCCAATTAATAGGAGCAGCTCCTCTATATTGAGGTAATAAAGATGCATGCAAGTTAAATGTGCCCAAACGCGGCATATTCCATACTATTTCGGGAAGCATACGGAAAGCAACTACAATTTGTAAATCGGCTTGTAAAGACCGGAGTTCCTCTACAAAAGCCTCATCCTTCAATTTCTCCGGCTGAAGTACCCTCAGACCTTGAGAAACAGCATATTCTTTCACCGGACTAGGTTGTAGCACACTGCCATGTCGTCCCATCGGTTTGTCGGGCATAGTTATCACACCTACTACATTGTAGCCTCCTTCAACCAATCTTTTCAGGCTCTCCACCGCAAAATCGGGAGTACCCATATATACGATCCGCAAATCTTTCTTTTCCATATACTTACATTATTTAATCTTCAGAGAAATCAACCAATACCTGCCGGTACGAATTAAATATTTTCGACTTGGAAACAAACCCTTTGTATTTTCCCTCTTCATCAATCACAGGCAGGTTCCAGGCCTTTGTATCATCAAACTTCTTCATCACTTCTTCCATTGAATCAGTAACATTGATCCGTGCCGGAGGAGAAATCATAAATTTTTCTACCTTGAAACGATGGTATAATTCCTGACGGAACATAATATTACGGATATCATCCAATACCACAATGCCCAAAAGTTCTCCATTGACATCCACTACCGGAAACAAATTGCGTTTAGCCTGCGAAATGACTTTAACCATTTCACCTAAATCCATATCAGGACGCACTTTCTCAAAATCAGTTTCAACCACACTGTCAATATTCATCAAAGTCAATACGGCCTTGTCTTTATGATGTGTTATCAATTCACCTTTCTTAGCCAAACGCATAGAATAAATACTATGTGGCTCGAATATCATAATGGTAAGATAAGAACTGACAGATACCATCATCAGCGGAAGGAACAAATCATACCCACCAGTCAATTCTGCAATCAGAAAAATACCTGTCAGCGGAGCATGCATTACTCCCGACATCAATCCCGCCATTCCCAACAAAGCAAAATTTTTCTCCGGAATATAAGGACCTATATGCAGTTCATTACAAAAATGAGCGAAGATGAACCCGGTGATACACCCCAAGAACAAACTGGGAGCAAAAATACCCCCACAACCACCACCGCCATTCGTTGCACTGGAAGCAAAGACTTTGAAAAGTACAATCATGGCCAAATAGACTAGTAACAAATTATCGAACCCATAAAAGATAGAGTTATTCATTACTGTATTCCAGTCATGATTGGTTACGCCATTCAGCAATAAATTAATAGTATCATACCCTTCACCATATAATGGAGGAAATAAGAAAATCAATATGCTCAGCATTGCACCGCCTATAGCCAGCTTGATATACGGATTATTATATCGACGAAATATATTCTCCACAGAATTCATAGCCCGCGTAAAATACAAAGAAACCAATCCGCACGCAATGCCTAACAGAATTGCCGAAGGAATGCGCTCCATCAAAAACGGTTCATCCATATGGAACTTGAACATGGCATCGGGACCGGTAAGAATATAAGAAACAGTAGCTGCCGTGACACAGGAAACAAGAAGAGGCAACAATGATGCCATCGTCAAATCAATCATCAAGACTTCCAAAGTAAAAACCAAGCCTGCAATAGGAGCCTTAAAAATACCGGCCACAGCACCTGCCGCACCACACCCCACCAACAGCATCAGAGTTTTATGCTCCATCTTGAATACACTTCCCAAATTAGAACCGATAGCCGATCCGGTCAACACAATCGGAGCCTCTGCACCTACGGAACCACCAAAACCGATAGTAATGGCACTAGCTATCACAGACGACCATGTATTATGCCGCTTGATGCGGCTTTGACGACGGGATATGGCATATAATATTTTCGTCACCCCATGACTGATGTCATCTTTCACAATGTAACGAATGAACAATCCGGTAAGAAAGATTCCAAAAACCGGATACACCAAATACAACCAGTTGACTCCTGTAGAATCAAAATTTTCAGTCAGAAATTCCTTGATCCATTCTACTAGAAACTTCAAAAACCACGCGGCCAATGCCGTAAAAATACCAGCAAGAAAACTTAATATAAGAATAAAGTGTTTCTCTCTTATCTTCTTTTCGCGCCATAAGATAAAGCGCTGTAACCAACTTTTCTTATTTTCATCTATAATTGCGTCCATTCCTTTTTTTACTCTCTAATAATCTTCACTTCTCCCCCTTTACCCAGTTTGATAATGCTGGATGGTTTGGGATGCCCCACTTCATCTTGTCTATACTCCACAATATAGTCTACAGCTTGTTTTACTTCTTCACTGATTTCACTGAAGTTGGCAGGTGAAGGCTGACCGCTGATATTGGCAGAAGTCGACACAATAGCTTTACGAAATCGGAAACAAAGTTGTTTGGAGAATTCCTCAGCCGTAACACGAATACCAACACTGCCATCCTCAGCCAGCAAATTCTCTGCCAGATTACGTGCCCCATCATAAATAATAGTCAATGGTTTTGTGGCAAACTCAATCAAATCCCAAGCTACCGCAGGTACATCACTAACATAAAAATTTACTTTTACCGTACTGTCCACCAATACAAGCATCGCTTTACTATCAGCACGCTTCTTTATATCATAAACTCGTTTTACCGCCTTCGGATTAGTTGCATCACAACCTATTCCCCAAATAGTATCAGTAGGATAAAGAATCACTCCTCCCTTCTGCATCACTTCACAGGCTTTCTTCAAATCCTCTCTAAAATCTTCGTTCATATCGTTTTTTATTATTTGGTTCTCATTTCAACAAGTTGCAAATGTAGCAAATCCTCTTGATAATGACGAGTTAAACTTGAAAAAAAGAAAACTCTCCAATATTCTCTGCTATAGCCAATATAAAAAAGTACTATTCCCAAAACAGAAACAGTACTTTTCTATTTTAGCCTAGCAGGCTTCATTTAAGTCCCCATAATAATCTAATTATCATTGTAACTTTTCCCCTTGCCTATCTTATTTGCCTATCCTAAACCAATCCACATCAGTCCAACCGCCATCATTCGTTTGAATAGACGGACGAGTACAAAATAAACCTGTTTTAGCACCAATCCATCTACCTTCTTTCACTCGGAACGGAATACCTAACGATCTATAAGTCATTCCATCCATACTATAACTAAATTTACACATCACCACCAAATCATATCCTCCTTCATTACCAGCATTTTTTCTGTCCATTGTGGAGAATGTTGATTTCAGATAAACCGTATTCCCTTCCAAAGAAACGGATGCATTGGTTTTTTCCAGACTACCCCGGTCAGCCTCATCACACACAGACTGAGACAGTACCAGCCCATCTTTAGTATTCTCCACGAACAATCCTGCATAATCCAATCCCATTACAACTAATCCTGTACGCTCACCTGTATATTTCTTAGTGGGTTTAAAAGTTAATTTAGTCGTTGCTGTAAAATTAGGAGCAGAAATCTTTTGTAACAACAAATTTGGGACATCCCATAAATTCCTATAACTATCTGTAACAGGATAAGAATAAAGACGTATATATCCATTTTGTCCATTACAAAACATCCATTTTTCGTTGATATTAGCATTCCACTGCCATTGTGGAGACAAATTCTGACTATTAAACTCATCACTTTCCTGAGGAGTACAAACAGAGTACTTTTTACCAACATCTGGTTTCTTATAGAATAATACCGGTTCTCCGCAACCATCTTCATCTTTATCTATTCCTATGACAGGCCAGTCATCCACCCATTTCATAGGCTGAAGATGAAGCAAACGACCATGTGCACCTACATCTTGAAAATGTAAAAACCAGTCTTCTCCTGTAGTAGTGTCCACCCACGCGCCTTGATGAGGTCCGTTTATCTTTGTTTCTCCTTGAGCCAATACAGTCTTCCACTCATAAGGTCCATAGATATTTTTCGAACGTAACACTACCTGCCACCCAGTAGCCACACCACCAGCCGGATGGAAAATATAATAATATCCATTACGTTTATAAAATTTGGGTCCTTCACAAGTTTCATGAGCTTCATGTCCGTCAAAAATGATACGAGACTGGGTAATAGCTTGAGTTGCCTCAGCATTTAATTCACAAATGGCTATGACACTTTTTAAACCGGCACGACTACCTGCATAAGCATGTACCATATACACTCGTCCATCATCATCCCAAAGAGGCGTTGTGTCAATGATTCCTTTACCTGATTTTACTAAAACCGGCTCACTCCAAGGACCTTCCACTTTTGAGGATTTCACCATATAAACTCCTTGATCGGGATCTCCCCAAAAAATATAAAATTCCCCGTTATGATAGCGGATGCTAGGAGCCCATACACGATTTCCATGCTGGGGAGAATTATCGTTTATGGGAGGTACGGCATAAGGTAATGCCGCACCAATGATACTCCAATTCACCAAATCCTTGGAATGTAATATTTGCAAACCGGGTAAACAACCAAAACTCGATGAAGTCAAATAATAATCATCTCCAACCCTACATGCGTCAGGATCAGAATAATCCGCATAAAGTACTGGATTTTTATAAGTTCCATCACCTTGGTCTGACACCCATACTTTTGAAACATAGTCTTGAGCAAAAACTAATCCTCCGCTCATTCCCACCAAGCAAAAAGCTATAATATATTTCTTCATTATTTATAACCTGTATTTTGAGTAAATTCCGTTTTATTTTCAATAGCGTCCAAGAATGTCTGAGGGAATGGACGTACCCAATGATGTTCATCCACATTTGCAGCATCAGGATTACACTTTTTTATTCTTTTTACAAACTGTTCTTTACCAAATCGTTTCAAATCAAACCAACGCAACTGCTCTCCAGCCAACTCCCGTGCACGTTCATCCAGTATAAAATCAATATCTTGTATTTGTGACAACTCAACACGCATCGCATCTTCATATCCGGATATGGCACGAGTCATACGCAATTTATTCATATAATCCAAAGCATCCGCTCTATTTGCTTTAGCTCCCGCCTCTGCTGCAATAAGATACATTTCAGCAATACGAATCATGAAGCCGTCACGAGTACTTCTATCTTCATCTTTTGACGCACGAGTAGGATCTGCAAATTTACTCAACTCCAAATATTGCTTCATATTCTTTGTCGAACCATCTGCATTATACACATCATTTCTATCAAAAAGCTGATAACGATTTTCTGCCCATGCCCGTTGAGCTTTAGTTGCCTCCCCTTTAATTATATAAATAGCAGTATCAGTCATTGCAGTATATTTACCTTTTCCCTTTTCATTATTCATAATCCATAAATTACGAAAACTACCAGCATAACGCTGGTCTTTTTCCTCATCAAACAAATCCACCAAATAACGAGTTGGCATATATCGGTTAAATGGACGACCATATTCTGCTGTACGTGTCATACCCGGTTGATCATCATACTTCATACAAAAAAGCAAATGTGCATTATTCCCTCCGTTTCTGATAACAGGTTTATCATCCAATTCAGAATTATACAACTGATTTGTCGAATAATCTACATACCATATCACTTCTTTATTAGAGTTTCCATCACTATTCTTCATGTCCCATATTGAAGCAAAATCTTCAGCTAATTCAAACGGACCATTTTCTATCACATCTTTAGCCAAATCGTATGCCTGTCCATACATGTCCACATCGTTCTTTTCACATGCTCTAGTTAATAAAAGTCTAGCTTTTAAAGCTTTCGCAGTCCAGATGGTAACCCGTCCACCATCATTTTGCAAAGTTGACAACTTGCTTTTGATAGCCCAATCCAAATCATCAAACATATATTGGTAGATATTATCTGTAGAAGTTTTTACCGGGTTCATTACTATACTGGTAGAAGGCTGGTCCGTATAATAGGTATCTCCAAATGTTTCAGTCAATATCCAATAATAGAATGTACGTAAAACTCTTGCTTCCGCCTCACGCTTATTCAAAGTTGTTGCCAATATCTCATCATTGGATGGATTCGGCACTGTTTGTGCATGAAATATTGCTGTATTACACCAATTTATCGCTGCATAAAAACGGTCAAAATAAAAAGTACAGGCAGAATTTGTTCCATCCAAAGACTGGGTATATGCCGCCATATTATTATCCACGCATCCCGAACCAGCCGCAATAATATCAGTTCCAGTCTCACTTAGCCCAATCGCATCCTCTTTTCCCGCCCAAAAGCGTAAAGGAGTATAACAAGCATTAACTACAGCATTCAATCCTGCTTCCGTGTCATAATAACCTCCTTCTGAAGTCACATCACTATAATTCGTTTCATCCAAGAAACTATCACAACCACATCCTAGAGTTAGCATCAAAGATGTCAATACAAATATATTTTTCTTCATAATTACTTTCTTTTAATATTATACACTCTATCAAAAATCCAAGTTCACACCAAAAACAAGCTGTTTGGTCATCGGAAATGAAATTCCTCCCCCTCGTTCTGGATCGTAATTATCAATGCTGCTGAAGGTAAAGAAATTTTTTGCAGTTGCATAGATACGTGCACGTCCCAAACCTAAACTAACCAATACTTTTGAAGGGATATTATAGGCCAGGGTTACATCCCTCACCTTAACAAACGACCCTTTTTCATATTTCAAAGTTGAGGAATATCTAGTTTTTCCAAACCCATAAAACCGATTGGGACGTGGGAAATTATTAGTTGGATTTTCCGGAGTCCAGTAATCCACATTAGAACTATTTTCCAATCCATCCGGTTTATATCCTCTATTGAACTCGTAATCAATCCATTGACCTAAACGACTATAAATAAAGAACGAAAATTCAAAGTCATGAATGGTAAATGAGTTATTTATACCAAAAGTAACTTTAGGACGTTTACTATAAATCACACGGTCTTCGGGAGTTATTTCACCATTACCATCCGTATCCTGAATCTTAATATCTCCAGGTTTCTGTCCATTTTTAGCAGCTTCATCCGCTTCATCCAGTTGCCAGATTCCTATCTTTTTATAATCATAAAAGACCTGAAACGCTTCACCTACAAACCATGAGTTTGCCTCATCTCTCAGTGCTCCTGAAGCCAATTCCTTAATTTTCTCTTTATTGTGAGAAAGAGTAAAATCTGTAGTCCAAGTAAAATTCTTCTTTTGAATGTTTACAGAGTTCAACGCCACATCAATACCAAAATTTTCTGTTTTACCAATATTTTCCATAACTTCGGTATACCCATTGGTTGATGGAATCTTACGATTCATCAATACATTTCTAGTATATGATTTATATACATCTACAGAACCTGAAAGACGGTTATTAAAGAAACCGAAATCCACACCTAGATCAAACACAGAAGTTGTTTCCCAAGTCAGATTTTTATTCGACATCGTTTTAGGATACAGCCCACTAGCCAAATCATTGTTAAATGAATAAGTGGACGAACCTAAAAGCCCGACAGTCTGATAAGGATCAATAGCCGATTGCCCTGACTCTCCCCAACTCAAACGAAGTTTTAAATTTGACAGTTCGTCAAAACCTTTCAAAAAACTTTCTTCATTCATTCTCCATGCCACCGCTACAGATGGGAAATACCCCCATTTATGTCCATCGGCTAATAATGAAGAACCGTCCGCACGTAATGACGCTGTAAGAATATAACAATCCATAAACTTATAGTTTACGCGCCCGAAAAAAGAAGCTAATTTTTCCTCATTTAAATAGCTGTCAATCATGACTTCCTTGGTATTCGATGCCAAATTATGATAGATATTTCCTCCATATGTCTGTCCTTTACCTGAAGCCAAAGTGTACTCCTTACTTTTATAAATAGTACTTGTACCACCCATTATCTGAAAATCATGTTCACCTAAAATTTTAGAATAAGTCAGAACATTTTCCAAGTTATCCCCGATTCTATAGTATGCTCTTTTAATGATTTACTATCCTTACCTTCTCCATCCAAAGAATTTGCAGAACAATAATATCCCCTTCTCTTATTTCTTACATCCACACCTAAAGTTGTTCTAAAAAGCAAATCTTTTGTGATATTCCAATTCGCATATAGACTACCGAAAAAACGGGTTGCTTTTGTATTATCTTTGGC
>ENA-OPFT01001413-OPFT01001413.1-human-gut-metagenome-genome-assembly--contig:-NODE-1413-length-12047-cov-5.920781_pt1 | contig 12047 bp, 10 predicted proteins | sample MGYA00241714_ERZ501560 | MGnify/ENA primary metagenome ERZ501560 (study PRJEB25962, sample SAMEA2042392) | human gut metagenome | biome: human gut; feature: human-associated habitat; material: faeces...
CATCGAGTCATGGATGACTCGTTGTTGCCGGTCACGTCACTCCGAGAAAATCTAAACCAGGCATACCTAGACTTTTCTTATTTTCGTACAACGGAACCAAAATTAACTCCGGCTTTGCGCAAAATGCCATTCACAGACCTACGACACACCATTTGGACGGGCGAAGCATGTCAACCACAAGCCAAAATTTGGTGTGAAATCCATGAAACGAAAAAAAGAGAAAGCGGCAAGCCTTTCACAACTTACCGCTTTCTCTTATTTTACAACCTGCTGCACGCTGGCTTTTTCCACCAGCCTTCCCTCAACAATGGTAATTCCCTGTTTATAACGTTCCCCGCTGACTTTCTTTAACAGCACATGTATTGCTTTATTTGCCATTTCACGGATATCCACCTCATAAGTTGTGATCTCGACATCACACAGTCCCGGAAAAAGATAGTTATCAAATCCAACCACTGAAAAATCTTCCGGAACGCGATACCCCTGCTCTTCTAACTGATTGATGACCATGCTTGCCGTGAGATCGGAGTTGCACACAAATGCCGTCGGCATATCTTTCATCTGATCCGGATGAATATCAACCTCTACCACACCACATTCCATATCACGATCCGATATGATCCACTCCTGTGGCACTTCAATACCATGTTCTAACATGGATTTCCGGTAACCGAAATAACGGTCTGTGATACTTGCTGTAAACAACAGCGTTCCGACATACGCAATTTTTTCATGACCATGCTCGATCAGATAATTCGTCAGCATGTAAGTACCATAGTAACTGTTAGAGATCACCGCATCACTCATCTGGTGTTCATCATAAAAATCAAGATACACGATCGGAATCTGTGTATTCTGTCTTAATGCACCTAAATATTCTGTCCTCAGCCGTCCGATCAGAATCAGACCATCCACCTTCCGCTCCAGCACGATCTTCGGCAGATTAGCCTCTGCTTCATCTTCTAACGATACCACTTCAAGCATCGTAAAGCACTCTTTCTGCACCGCTCTCGTTGCAACGCTCTGATACATTCTCCAGTAAAAGGATGCATACTCTCCCAGATATTTTTCTGATACTAAAACTCCGATATTATAACTTTTTGCTGACTTTTCTTTTTTTACGGCAGATGGCTGCTTGTATCCAAGTTCATCTGCCAATTGTTTGATTTTTTCCCGCATAGCCTCGCTGACACCTTTTTGTCCGGAAAGTGCTTTTGAGACCGTGACCGTACTGACACCAAGCTGCTCTGCAATGTCTGCCAGCTTTACTGCTTTTGCCATAACCGTCCCCTTCTTACTACTTTTTACTTTTTCGATTTAATCTTATTTCTTTTCCACAAAATGTAACAGTTTTGACTGGAAATCACCCCATGGATTCTGGATCAGAATACCTGCATACATTAATGTATCTCCCGCATATACAGTATCTTCGCCTTCCAGACAGTAATTCTTCTGCGGATCGAGTCCTTTTAATGTGATTCTTCTGCTCTTATAATTCGGACGGTTGATCACCTGCACAAATGTAACCAGTGCTTCTGATTTATCTTTTGAAACCACCTCGTAACAGTCAAAATAATGATTTTCCTGATAGGAGGCGATCCTGTAATAATCGCCGCTTCTTACCAGATCATTGTATTTATGATACATGGCAACCTGTTTCGGGATCATCTGTCTGTCTTCTTCCGGAATCTTTGTGATATCCAGCTCATAACCGAAAGTTCCTGCAAGCGCTACATGACCTCTTGTCTCAAACGGTGTAACACGTCCCACCGTATGATTCGGACAGTCTGAAACGTGCGCTCCCATCGTCGATAACGGATAGATCATCGCCGTACTTTCCTGAATCTTTAACCGCTCCACCGCATCCGTATCATCCGAGCACCAGATCTGTGGACTGTAATAAAGCATACCCGGATCAAAACGTGCCCCACCGCCGGAACAGTTTTCCAGTAAAAGATGTGGGAACTCTGTTACCAGACGCTCCTGCATCTCATACACTGCCAGCACATAACGGTGATAAAGTTCACCCTGTCGGTCTGCAGGAAGTCCAAAGCTTCCGATGTCAGAAAGCTGACGGTTCATATCCCATTTGACATACTCAATATTTGCACTGCGTAAGATCGACGCCACGCTCTCATATGCATAATCGCGCACTTCTTTTCTGGTAAGATCAAGTACATACTGATTTCTGCAGAGAGATCCCTCTCTTCCCGGAATCTGAATTGCCCAGTCCGGATGTGCCTCATAAAGTTTTGAATCCGGTGAGATCATTTCCGGCTCAAACCAGATACCGAATTTTAATCCAAGCTTATTTACCTCATCTACTAGATGTTTTAAACCACCGTTTAATTTTTCTTCGTTGACATACCAGTCACCCAGACTTGATGAATCATCATTGCGGTGTCCAAACCAGCCATCATCCATAACCAGCATTTCAATGCCAAGTTCCGATGCTTTTTTTGCAATGGAAAGTAATTTTTCTGTATTGAAATCAAAATAAGTTGCTTCCCAGTTGTTGATCAGAATCGGACGTTTCTTATCCTTATATTCGCTGCGGATCAGGTGGTTCCGGTAAAGTTCATGGAACTGGTGTGTCATGCCGTCATATCCGGTGTCACTGTAAACCAGCACAACTTCCGGTGTCTGGAAACTCTCACCTTTTTCTAACTTCCAGCAGAAGTTCTCCGGATGGATTCCCATGCCGACACGGACGGTATCAAACTGTCCCAGTTCCACCTGTCCGATAAAGTTGCCGGAGTATACAAAATGCATACCATATACTTCGCCATGTGACTGGTCGGCATTTCCTGCCGCAAGTGCCATGAATGGGTGTTCCTGATGGGAAGACTCACCTCTTACAGATTCCACACCCATAAATCCTTTTTTCACTTTGCGGTGTTCTAACATACGCTCTCTCGCCCAGGAACCATGCATCGTAAGAAGTGTAAAATCACGGTTATCCATATCCATGGAGAAAGACAGTGCTTTCGTCAGATACAACATCTCGCCGTTATTTTCGATCCGCACGCTTCTTGTGATGACATCCACATCCGAAAATGCCGTATAGAGCAATGTTACTTTCAATCCAAGTACCGGATCCTCACAGAGAAGCTCTAATGTCTCGCAGGCATTCTCGTCCCCAAATGTTGCAGGGAGACCGGCAAGTCCCGGTTTTCCTGCATAAATTTTATGTGAAACATAAAACAGTGACACTGCGGTGTGTCCGCCTGCCGTTCTTACCGAGATACTGCTTCTTCTGTAATCTCCGAGTCCGTTTCCGGCATATTCCATCGGAAATGTATCGTAAAAAGAAACACGCTCCCTGTTATTTTCCGAAGGCACAAACGGTCCTTCTCCTGTACGGAGCAGGTACGCGATGTTTGCATCTCTTAATTTCTTACCATAATAAACATGACCGACAAAGTTTTCTTTATCCACGATACCGATCACATAACTGGAGGCTGGTGTATCCAGCTTGAAAATGCGTTCTTTTTCAAAGTATGTGATTGCCATGCTGTATTTCCTCCTGTTATTTCAGCAAGTCTTCTTTTAACACGGCAAGTTTCTTTTCTGCATCCTCTAATGAACTGCCTTTTACGCCAAAGTAATATTTGATCTTCGGCTCTGTTCCGGACGGACGCATACAGCACCATGCGTTATCAGAAAGTTCATAGTAAAGTACGTTGGATTCCGGCAGACCTGTCTTTGTCACTTCTCCGGTCACAGTATCTTTTCTGGTATCTTCTTTATAGTCGCGCACTGCAAGCACATCAAATCCGCCAAGTGTTTTCGGAGGATTTTTTCTGGAATTGCTCATCAACTCCTGGATCTGTGCAGCTCCGTCGATTCCCTTTAATGTCTTTGTCTCAAGTCCCTCTCTGTAATAGCCGTATTTCTCATACATGGCAAGCATCTCATCCCATAAGGTCATATTGTTCTTCTTGCACCAGGAAGCAACCTCACATAACATCATGACTGCAACACAGGCATCCTTATCCCTTGCGTAAGTACCTGCAAGGCATCCGTAGCTTTCCTCTAAACCAAACACATAATCGTAAGTATTCTGCTGCTCGAAAAATTTGATCTGCTCTCCGATATATTTAAATCCAGTTAAAACTTCGATCAGTTTTACACCGTAAGCTTTTGCGATCGCTTTTGCCATATCGGTTGTAACGATTGTCTCAACCAGTGCAGGATTCTTCGGCATAGTTCCCATTGCTGTTTTTTCTCTTAAAATGTATTCCGCGATCAGCATACCTGACATATTTCCGGTAAATGTCACATACTCGCCACTCTTCGTATCTTTGCAGTATACGCCAAGACGGTCTGCATCCGGGTCAGTTGCAAGAACGATGTCCGCATCCACTTCTTTTGCAAGTTTTAATGCAAGTTCAAATGCTTTTGGTGACTCCGGGTTCGGGTATGCAACGGTCGGGAAATTACCATCCGGTTTTTCCTGCTCCGGCACTACATATACATGCTCAAAACCAAGCTCTTTTAACACGCGGCGCACCGGAAGATTTCCAGTTCCGTGAAGCGGTGTGTATACGATCCTGATATCTTTTGCCATCTCTTTGATGATCTCCGGATGAATGGACTGTTTTTTCAGTTCTTCCATATAACGGTCATCGATCTCTTTACCGATCACATTGTAAAGGCCTGCTGCAACTGCCTCTTCTTTTGCCATGGTCTTTACCTGATCGAAGGAAGTTACTTTTGCAACTTCCGCTAAAATATTTTTGTCGTGAGGCGGTGTGATCTGTGCACCATCTTCCCAGTATACTTTGTATCCGTTGTATTCTCTCGGGTTATGGCTTGCTGTAATTACAATACCGGAAATACATCCTAACTCGCGGACTGCAAAAGATAACTCCGGTGTCGGACGAAGGCTGTCAAATACATATGCCTTAATGCCGTTTGCATTTAAGCAGAGTGCTGCCTCCTCGGTAAATTCCGGAGACATAATTCTGGAGTCATGTGCGATCGCAACACCCTTTTCCTGTCCATTCTGGGAAATAATGTAATTTGCAAGTCCCTGTGTTGCCTGACGTACGGTATAAATATTCATACGGTTGGTTCCGGCTCCGATCACGCCTCTTAAACCACCGGTACCAAATTCTAACTGTCTGTAAAAACGATCCTCGATCTCTGCCTGATCCCCCTCGATCTTCTTTAACTCAGCCTTTGTATCTGCATCAAAATATGGATCTGTGCACCACTGTTTGTAAGTTTCCATGTAATTGCTCATTCTTCTTCTCCTTTACTTTTCTGCGATTCATTTTTTATTATATTTTGGATTATAACCTTTTTTTAAGTTATTGTAAACTAATTTTAACCTTTTGACTATTTTTATTTAAAAATCAGCTTTTGACATCAACATCATTTATTAAAAATATCATAATATTTTTTTACGACTTTTTCTGCGGGCTTTGCATAAATTTCATAGTCCATACGGATCTTTGCACTCCGCTCCTGATAAAGCTTTGCATCCCAGGACCAGAGTGCCATACCTCCTACCCAGTCTCTTTTACTGCAGGCATTAAACATATCTTCGTACCATTCTGCCTGACCCTTTGGATCCGCATCACCTCTTACACACCAGTCATTTGGCACCTCTTTGGAACCTTTTACCGACATACATCCTGTTTCCGCAAAGAAAAACGGTTTTTGAAATCTGTTTACCACGGTTTCAATACGATCCAGCTGATTTTCCCAGTCTCCATATGGATAGTAACCACTCGAAGAAATCACATCCACAGCATCCCACCAGTTTACCCGGTGTTCCTGATACTTATCTGTATTATAGGAAAGCAGTCCATGATAGACCTGTCTGATATCCGAGAGCAGTTTGCGCCATTCTGCTTCACGGTGCTCACTCATCACCATCTCGCAGCCGGCAATAAACATTTCACAGTCATGCTGTTCTGCAATTTTCGCATAGTGAAGCTGAAATGCCGTATAGGATGCAAACCAGTTTCCCCATTTCGGTTCACACGGAACATCCTCATCAAAAAAATTAATATGCGCCCGCCAGGTCCCGTTTTTACAGTTTACGGTCGGTTTTAATGCCACACGAAGCCCTATTTCCTTTGCATATTCAATCATAGCGATCAGCTCGTCATCTTCCATCGTCGCCTTTGATGTGAAGCAGATCTCCTCCGACTGCGGTGTCTCCTGTAACCCTCCAGGCACAAATATCACGAAATTTGCGCCGGTTCTCTCTTTCATCATGGCAAGGCTCTCCTTTGCCCCCGGTTTAAAAAAAGCCCCGGCACACGCAAACGGTGCAAAAGTCACCCCACAGATATATTCCATATTTTTTCCTCCCTTTTCTCAATGCACTCTTAAAAATATAACATTTATTTTACTGATTCTGCCATTAATATAGCATTCGTCATATATATCTGCTATAATTTTTCAAGTTAAAAATTGCATAAATCTATTTTTATGGAGCCGCCTATGAAATCTTTATTTGAATATACCGACAAACTGAACAAACCTTACGAATGTTTCTTTTTAGATATGAAGAAAGAATGGCTGCCCGTGCAGCCACACTGGCATTATTTTATGGAAATCCTGTACGTGACAAGGGGCACCGCCCTGATGTATCAGAATGAACAAAGTTATATTGTAAACGAAGGTGACCTGATCGTCTTTCTCCCCTCCGTCGTTCATTCTGTCCATGCAGTGTCCGATGCCCCTCTGCAGTATTATGTTTTAAAATTTGACCTAAGCCAGCTGGATTCTTCCGCTTCACTTACCGGTGGAAGCTGGAATTACAGTGCACTGTTTAACAATGCCATAAATAACGAGCAGGCTGATATTTATTTCCCGGAGGAGGTACTTCATTTTCTTCCGGTGCAGTCCTTATTTGATGACTGTGTCCGCGAAATGCAAAATATGCAGTATGGGTATCAGATGATCCTGCAGTCGAAAGTCAGAGAACTTCTGACCTGGATGCTCCGCATCTGGCGCAACAATGGTTTTGATACCGACTGTTATTTTACCCCGCTTGCGAAGGAAAATACGATCTATACCATCACAGAATACATTGACCGTCACGCCTGCGAAAACATCCGTGTAGAAGATATTGCCGCACTCTGTCATATGAGTTATTCACATTTCGCTAAAAATTTCCGTGAAATCTATGGGCAGTCCTGTAAAAAATATATTGAATTTATCCGGCTGTGCAAAGTAGAAGATATGCTTCTTTTTACAAATTTTGACTTAAATTATATCAGTCAGGAGACGGGATACGCCGACTGCAGTCACCTGATCCGGTCATTTAAAGAAAAATATGGTGTTTCCCCGCATCAGTACCGCAGGCAGCATTCCTCACCCAGACAGAATCACTGATTCATAATGGATTCAAGTGTACTGGTATCACTTAAAACCGGCATGAGAAACATGATTGCAGTAATCATCAGTGCAGCGATCACCAGTCCGATAATTGAAGTGATCAATGCAGCGGTTGCTGTACCGTTCTGCTGTGGTTTTATCTTTTTCGAACAGATTGCACCAAGCAGACCGACCAGACCGAATCCTGCTCCATATCCCACAAACCCTGTCACAATGCCAAGGATTCCAAGAACTAATGATACCGTCGCAATATTTTCTCCCTCACGCTCTGACGGGATGATAATCTCACCTTCTCTCATTTCCACAATCTCGTCTAACTTGCTTCTCCGCAGTAATACGATACATGGAACCAAAAACAGCGGAACTGTCACTACAAGATTTAACACAGAAAGGCTGCCGATCATGTCCGTCATATCACCATTTCCAAAGATGCCACTCGCCATTAATCCGCCAAAATCAACAAGTGCATGAATAATGATACAAATCCATAAATTTCCGCTGCGCAGATAGATTGCTGCAAACAGCACACCGAGCAATGTTGCCTGCAGTGCCTGGATCAATGCGCTGGATAATGGCACACCGGAAAGTACATTCGGGATATGTGCCGCACCAAAGATCACGCTGGATAAAATAATGGCTGCAAGCACTCCCCGTCTTGTGTTTGAAAAACGGTCCGCAAAAAGGTTTAACACGATTCCACGCATGATCACTTCCTCGTTCATGCCGACCAAAAACATGGTCAGTATGTAAATCATGATCCCACCGGCAGAGCGCACTCCGTCCGAACCGGAAACACTCTGCAAAAATAACTGTGCAACTGCCACATACACGCAGTAGCCAACCATAAAACCACCGATATAAAATCCTCTTAAAAATCCCACACCGGTTTTCTTAAGCGACTGCTGATATCCCATAAGAAACAGCATACCGATTGCATAGATTGCTACACCGATCTCGGCGATCAGCTGTAACGTGTAACTGTCTGTAATGGATGTCAGATGTGCCACTACTCCTCCAACCAGGTTCATCAGCACCAGAAAAAGCGCCGTAATTACAATGCCAATGACAATCACAGCCGCCTTTGGCAATCCCAAAATTTTGTTTTTCATACTATTCCTCCTATACTACTTTTCACTGATATTTCCCGCTTCATCTACCGAAGCATTGTCCGAGATACTCTCCATATAAGAAAACAGCCCCGGTGCCGCATTCGCATCCATCTGTTTTGTCTGCCCGTCCGATGCATAGACCGGAATCAGCGCATAAGAAACTGTTCCATCTTCTGTCACTGTAACTTTCACGGCTGCGGATCTGTCAATATTCTGTCCGAAAATAAAATTACCCAGACTGTAAAAAACAGGTTTTCCGTCAATATATTCGATTCCTTCCAGGCAGTGGGTGTGCGCTCCGACAACCAGATCTGCACCTGCATCCATGCACTGTTTTGCCAGTTCACGCTGCACGGCATTCGGCTGTTCGCTGTACTCTGTCCCCCAGTGTGGAAATACCGTCACAAAATCACAGGTCTGTTTTGCTTCTTTGATCACTTCGATCAGTGCTGTGGCATCATAACAGGTAAACATTCCCGGCGCAGCACTCTCGATCTTCCAATCAGCAGACGGTACCACGCGCGATACAGCGATAAATCCATATTTTTTTCCATTTACTTCCATAATCTGCACTTCTTTTGCACGCTGCACCGAATCTCCGGCACCACCGTACAGGATTCCTGCTCCGTCTAATGCACTGAAAGTGTCTGACAGCGCCGCTCTTCCATAGTCTAACGTGTGGTTGTTTGCAAGTGATACAATATCCACACCCATTTCATTTAATGCCTTTACATAGGAAGGACTGCACCGGAATGTGAACTGCTTGTCTGCCATCGGTTCCCCGCGGTCACTAAATGGAAACTCGTTGTTTACCATCAGGATATCGGCTGCCTTTAACTGTTCTAACAGTTCCGGTGAGACGACACGCTCGATCCCGCCGGCATCATAGGCTGCCTTGAAAGCATTTGCAAAAAGAACATCACCTGTCAGGATGATGGTTGTATCGCCGGAGTCTTTTTGATTATCCTTGTTTGCTGTTTCATCTGATGCACTCCCAGTTCCAGCTGCTGTGGCTGCATCATCTGATATGCTTCCATTTTCACCTGCTGTGGCTGCATCATCTGATATGCTTCCATTTTCACCTGCTGTGACTGCATTCTCTGACATGCTTCCGTCTTCACCTGCCGTTTCTGCACCATCCGTCGATATTCCACTTCCATCCGCTGTGGCTTCCCCATCCAGAGTGGCTTCTGCGTCAGACATCTCCGCCTGCTCCTCTTCTGCCGTCGCCCCCGGCGCAGACGCCGGTTTTGCCTGGCCGCCGGTTAAAATTGCCGCTGCGATCACGCCCGCCACAGTCAGTATGGAAAGTACATAAAGTACGATTCTGATTGTTTTATTCATAGATCCCCCATTTTTGCATTGTTTTGTTTTTCTTTGGTCTGAGAAACACTACAAAAATGACGCCGATGTACAACGATTGTACGCCGACGTCATTTTTATCATAATGATTTGCACCTTAATTGTCAACTGACACAGGATCTTAGTCTACTCAAAATCCACTTCAATACTTCCCATGCCACAGTCAAGTTCCATATTTTTCTCTGCCCCTTCATTTTTGACTTCTTTATCTCCGCTGATGTTTGAGTAAGTTTCACCATCCACATCAATCGAACCAAGTCCGCAGGAAAGTTTGTAGTTATACTCTTTTTCCTCGCCGTTTAAATCGAGTGTCATGCTTCCCATGCCGCAGTCTGCTTTCAGGTTACCCTCAACACTTCCCTCCATGGAAAAATTGCCAACTCCGCAGTCTAACGCAACATCACCATACACTACACTGTCTGTAATCTCTACATTTCCAACTCCTACGGATACATCCATTTTTCCATCTACCTGAAACCGCTCTGCCTCAAAATTACCAGCACCGACATCCACGATCAGTCTGTTACAAGTGCTGTCAAAATCTTTCCAGCTCATGTCTGCAGCACCGATATCAAAATTCAGCTCATCAAAAGAACTTCCCTTGGGCAGATACAGAATGATCTGCGGCGATCTTTTATAATAGTGTTTTTTTGCATCGTATTTAATTTTTAATGTATCACCATCTAATCTGCAGGAATAATATTTCTCCTTACCGTGTTTTAATACAGCGCGGATCTTCGTACTGTCATCCGGTTCTTTGACTGTAATTTCCGCTGCATCAATATCCAATTTGATATTTCGAATGGAAGATACATCAAAGCTGCTGTCTGCTCCACCTGCAGGTACCTCAGTAGAAAACTCCATATCACTGATATCTGTTATCGCATCATCGTCATCACTATCATCGTCATCGCTATCATCGTCATCTTCATCAAAATCATCCATATCATCTTCTTCTTCGTCATCTCCATCAGCACTGCTATAATAAAGTCCCACCGGACCAATATGCCAGTTTCCATACCGGAGTTCTCCATTCTTTGCCATACGCCATACAGAAGCCCCCATCGCAGTACTGACACCGCAGAAGATCAGTCCTGCACCAAGCAATGACACTGCAATGATTAACATAATTTTTGTAAATTTTTTCATGCTGCCACCCCACTTTCTTTCTTCTTTTCAAACGGTTTTTTACACAAACCGATGATTCCCCTGACTGCCCATGGAAGGAATACGCCAGACACCCACACGACCAGAAGTACTGCAAGGATTCCAAGTCCCAATACCAAAAGTCCTGCTCCGGTCAGTCCAAGTCCGACAGCCACTCCACCGGTAAATAAAGTGCTGCATCCAAAACCAATCAAAAGGAAACCTGCAAACACAAGTGATGCCATCACTGCAACCACTGCAACCGCAATGCCAAACAATATCGCAACAACCGCAAGAAGAAGTGATGCCACGACTAAAAGCAATGTCAGCCAGAGTGGTGATGTAAGAACCACCAATACGATTGCCGCTGCACTCCATCCACCTTTCTTTTCTTTTGGAGCCTCTTCGCTTTTCACAAACATATCATCATCGTTCTTATTCCACTCCGGATTTTGATCTGCCGGCATGCCATAAGATCCATTCTCTTTTTCCATGCCAAGATTCTTTTTGATGCTCTGGGCAACCTTCTCCGGTGATTCAAGCTCCGCTATGACGGATTCCTCATTTTCCTCGCCCGCATCTTCAAAATAACTGCGGTAAAACGCAAGCGCATCCGCTTTTTCTTCTTCTGATATTCCATCCAGAAGCTGTTCTAACTGTTTTAAAAATTCTTCTCTTTTCATAACCTCTAAAGCTCCTCTCCTGAAAATAATGCTGATATTTTCATGGAATAATCTTCCCATTCTCTCCGGTATTCAACTAACTTATCCTGCCCCGGTTCCGTGATCTTATAATAACGCCTGTTCCTGCCTCCGCACTCTCTGTCATATACCTCAAGGCATCCGTCTTTCTGCAGTCTCCTGAGCACCGGATACAAAGTGGACTCTGATACATCAATGGCTTTTCGTACATCCTGTGTGATTTTATAGCCATAGGTGCCTTCCTCCTCTTTCGACACAACAGCTAACACGATTGCGTCTAAGAGAGCGGCTCCTGTATTAAATACCATACGCTCATCTCCTTTTCTTTATAATATTCTATCTGTTTTAATATTATTTTCTTATTAATACT
>ENA-OPFT01001415-OPFT01001415.1-human-gut-metagenome-genome-assembly--contig:-NODE-1415-length-12031-cov-2.083584_pt1 | contig 12031 bp, 13 predicted proteins | sample MGYA00241714_ERZ501560 | MGnify/ENA primary metagenome ERZ501560 (study PRJEB25962, sample SAMEA2042392) | human gut metagenome | biome: human gut; feature: human-associated habitat; material: faeces...
AAAAAGGTAAGGAAAACAAAAAGTACCGCCATCGTAATGTGGGTTTTTCTTTTTGAAACTATTGTCATTGAATTTTATTCCTTTCCATGGTGCAAATCGATCAGAAATCCACCGATCCTAAGAACTCAAAAGGGTCATCGGTTTTCTTTTCTTTATTATTCATATTCAGATCCTGTAACAGGGAATCAAGTGTCGGAACAAGATCTTCATTTTTTGTCACTTTTTCCGCTGGTTCAAACTGCTCCATCGCCTTGGGCTGTTCTTTTTCTCCCGGTTCATCCAGAGAGGTAAACGTTACATCAATGGGTTTTACCGTGGTAGCTTCCACGGGGGTGGTAACTGCTGCTTCTGTTACCGTTTTTACCGGTTCTTCCGGCAGCTTGTCCGCTTCTTTTTCTTCTTTTATTTTCGGTTTAACCTCTACCTGAGGCTGTACTTTCACTTCCTGGGATTGTACTTCCGGTTTCTGCTCTTTTACCGCTTCCAATGTATCACGCAGATCGATCGTATCCGCACTTAATATTTCTGCGGTACGGTCAGCCTCGTCCATTTTCGGTTCTTTTGCCACAGCCGGCTTCTCTTCTGTTTTTTCCGGCTCATCGGATGCCACCGCATCCTTACCGTTTTCCGGTTCTGCCACCGTGTTATCAACGACAGGATTTACTGAAGAATCCTCTACCACACCTGCCGGCTTTTCCTGTGCAGAAGCCGTTTCTTCCCCGGATTCTTCCGGCGCATCCAAATCTTCCGGCTTGTGAATATCAAACTCCGATCCCTCCACCAGTTGAAGCTGTGCACTGGCAGCCTCTTTTAACTGCAATTTGTACTGATTGAACTGTTGGATCAGCTGCATTGATTTTTCACGAATCTTCTGATACTCTTCTTCGGCATTGTTAATGATCTTATCTGCATGCAGATGTGCCGCTTTTTCAATGGATTCCGCTTTTAATATTGCAGCATCCTTCGTTTCTTTTGAAGTTTTTTCTGCCAGGATCAGCGCCTTCTGCAATGTTGTCTCAATCGAACGATAATACTGAACCCCATCACTCAATGTCTTAATCTTGCTGTTGAGATCATCCCGCTGTTCCTGCATCTCGCGCTCTTTTTTACGAAGCTGTTCGGTCAGCTTTGCATTTTCTTCTGTCAATTGTTTATAATTGTCAAATACCAGTTCAAGATAAGCATCCATCTCATCTTTTTCGTATTTTTTTCGCTTTGCTTCTACTTTTTTATTTTGTAATTCAATTAAAGATAACATACGTATTTCCTCCTGAATGCATTAAAATTCACGGTTAATGGTAGGCATTGTATCGGATTGTTCTTTTACATGATCCAACGTATCTCCACTGATGTCCACCTGCTCCGGTGTAAAAATAAATACATATTTTGAAATCTGGTGATATTTTCCATTAATTGCGTAAATACAACCGGAAATAAAGTCCATGATACGCTGTGCATCGTCAGCATCGAAGCCCTCCAGATTTACTACAACCGGTTTTGACTCCAGCAATGTATTGCATATTTCCTGTGAATCTTCAAAAGAGGATGGGAATATGATCTTTACCTCAGATATGGTTCGGTTCAGGGAAACTACTTTTGGTTTGGATCCTCGAAATCCACCAATTTTTCCTTTTTCTTCCTGTGTTTCTTTTGCTGTATTCCGGCTGCTTCTTGCAGGAGCTGTCCGCTGAGGTGTTTCTTGTTCAAAATCATCTACATAGTTTTCAAATTCATCTTCTTCATCCATACCATCCAAATTAAAAAAATTAACAAGTGATTTAAAACTCATACTATCAAACCCTCTCTATCTGTATCTTAATATTGTCTGCTTCCAAATATACCGGTACCGACACGAACATAAGTTGCTCCTTCTTCAATTGCAACTTCATAATCTCCGGTCATACCCATAGAAAGCTCATTCATACTAATATTATCAATGTTTTTGGCGTTAATGTCAACTAGTAATTTACGTAAATTTTGAAAATGTATCCGATTTTTTTCCGGATCTTCCACAAATGGCGCGATCGTCATCAGTCCACGCACCTTAATGTTCGGAAATTTCGCAATTTCACGGATGACCTCTTCCGTCTCTTCCGGCATCAATCCAAATTTTGACTCTTCTTTGGCAACATTTACCTCAATCAATATATTGGCAGTCTCACCAATTTTTTCATATTCTTTCTGAATCTGCTCTGCCAGGCGAAGGGAATCTACCGAATGAATACGTGCCACCTTTCCCGCAATCTGACGCACTTTGTTACGCTGCAAATGACCGATCAGATGCCATTCAACCTCTTTCGGAAGGTCCACTTCTTTTTTTACAATTTCCTGCACTTTATTTTCACCAAAGATGGAAACCCCTGCCTGCATGGCTTCCTGCATCATCTCAATCGGTTTGGTCTTACTGACTGCGATCAGCGTAACATCATCCCTGGAACGTCCGCTCCGCTCACACGCTTTCTGAATCTTTTCTTCTACGATTTTCAAATTTTCTGTTACCATTTTTCTTCCTCCTAACGGCTGATTTATTCTATAAAATCATTTTCATTTAGCAGTTTTGGATTTACCACAATATGGTCATAATTGGATATTCCTCCACTTGTATTTGGCGAAACGATCGTATATTCATTATTTTCATATACTTTTTCAATCTTTCGGAACTGGCAGTAGCCGGTATTTACACAATAAACCCCTTCTACACTCTCCTGCGTATTCAATGTAACCAGCTGCGTTGTAGCTGGATCTACAATGGTATCTCCGGGCGCCAAAATGGTATCATTAACATAATACTTATCGTCTTTTACGCTTGCATTTTCAACGGAAACAAATGACTGCGTTTCTTTCCCGGATTTATCATAAGTCACTTTTAACACACCGGGAACCGTCGCTTCTCCCGGTTTTTCTGAACCATTGGTAATATAACCTTTTGGCACGACCGTCATTTTCTTTTTAATAATGGAAGAATTTGGAATTTTATATCCGGTGGCCGCATTCAGATTTAACTCGATATCCAGATAGCGGTCATTCAGATATCTTCCCATATATCTTCCTGATGTCAATACCGCAAACTGCGTTCCGGAATTTTCCTGAAACGAAAGGGCACAGTTAAAAGACACCTGATCTTTTTTTACGGTTATTCGGACGCTTGTCTGATCTTTCAGTTTCTGGGCAAGATCATCGGTAAGCGGAACGACAATCTTCCATTCATCGCTCGTTACCAGTTTATAGACCGGAACGTCTGCTGCAACTTTTTCCGAGGAACTAAGCTGCTCTCTCTCAACCGAAGTGGTGTCTTTAAATAAATCCGGATTGATCCGATCCAGAGTAATGTCTTCATATCCGTCAACGGAATAAGAAATCACACCCGGCTTTGCCGCCTTGGATTTGACAATCTCATTTGATTTTTCGGCTTCCGACAGCTGTTTTTTTATATCACTGTACAGATTGCTGCGGCTCTGCTCAAAGATCGTATTTTCAATATCGTAATGGAAATCTTTTACTGTATAATAACTTGCCTGATTGTAATTGCTGTAATAATCACTAATGACTTCCCGCAGTTTCTGTATGTCAGAGCTGGTTGTCTGATGATCCGACTGTACCTGTTCAAGAAGATCATTTACGGTGCCATTTTTATCAATTGTGTAGATAACTTCTTTTTTTCCCACCTTGCTCTGATCCGCGTGATAAAAATTAATATATCCTTCCTGTTCACAATAAACGACAGCTTCCTCACGTAAAATAAATCCCGTCAGTGTACTGTCATCGGCAATACTTGTTTCGTTTACTTCGTATATGCTGATATGTTCATCATGAAAATAATTCCAGGAAATGATCACTACATACGCGATAATAATGAGCAGTATCAGCAATGCAATATTCGGTTTTAACGGTTTTCGATATTTAACTACTGTTTTATTTTTTTTCAAAACCGGAATGCTTCCTTTCTTTTAAATGATACGACCATTTTTCATGAATAAAAATATGCTTTTTGTAAATAACTAACATTACTACAAAAGGAGGTTTCTCAATATGAAAACAATTGACTATATTGCACTGGCACTTGTTATCATTGGTGCCATTAACTGGGGATTGATCGGATTTTTTGGTTTTGACCTTGTAGCTTTTATCTGCGGCACAATGTCGATTTTATCCCGCATCATATATGCTGTTGTCGGTATATGTGGTCTTTATGCGATCAGTTTTTGCGGAAGGTTGAAAAACTGACCCTTTACTGGCGAACCAACTCGCGCCAATCCAAGTCTCCCCGTTCCAAAGCCTTCACAAGCAGCTCCGCTGTTGCAACATTGGTTGCCAACGGGATATTGTGAACATCGCATAGTTGAAAAAGTGTCGTAACTTCCGGTTCATGAGATTTTGGCGTGAGTGGATCGCGTAAAAAGATAACGAGATCGATATCATTATTCTCAATCTGCGCACCAAGCTGTTTCTCGCCTCCCAGATGCCCGGCAAGATATTTATGAATATTCAAATTTGTAACTTCTTCTACCAGTCTTCCTGTCGTAGCCGTCGCATAAATATCATGTTTGCATAATATGCCACGGTACGCAATACAGAAATTCTGCATCAAGATTTTCTTTGAATCATGGGCAATCAATCCAATGTTCATGTATATTCCTCCTTAGAAGTATCATTTTTTCCAAGATAAATTGTTTTCCAATGCCAGACTTTCAACAAAACTGCTGCTATTTCCACGTGTCGGCTGAATCTGAATATTGATCAATATTCCAATCGCCATCGCATTGCTTAACATGGACGACAATCCATTGCTCAAAAACGGAAGCGGAAGTCCTGTATTGGGCAGTAACCTTGTCACTACGCATATATTAAAAAATGTTTGAAAGCAGAAAAGGGAGCCAATTCCAAGAGCAATCATCATTCCGAGATAATCTCTCGCATGTTTGGCTGCGATAAAGCATTTAATAATAATGATCGACAACAAACCTAATATGATCAGACAGCCGATAAAACCAAATTCCTCGCTGATTGGAGCCCACACAAAGTCACTTTCGATGACATCGACCGAATTATAGTTGCGGTTTTCACTCAAACCATCCATCAGCAGTTTTCCATACAATTTTCCGGAAGCAATCGACAATACCGAATTATTCTGCTGGTACATAATGCCAAGTGCCTCTGTTTCCGGATGCAGCCATCCGGTAATACGTCGCAGCTGATAATCATAAAGCAGCTTCTGCCCCGGCTGCTGAATATACCATATCAAAAATCCGGCAATTGGAATCAATACAGCTACCACCGGACCAATGATCTTTTTACTCATGCCCGAACACAAAATCATCATCGCAAGTACAACCATAACAACAACGCCCGATGAAAGGTCGGATTGTACCAAAATAAACGCTGTCGGCAGTAAAGCAATCGCACAGGCAAGGAAAAATGTTTTAAACGAATCCAGCCGTTCACGATATGCCAGAAAGAAAGACGCCAGCGTCAATATTACAACGATTTTACATACCTCCGACGGCTGAAACATAACTACTTTAAAATCCAGCCAGCGGTAAGAATCCGTATGCGCATTGGAACCCAGTGGAGAAAACCGTGTTCCTGCCACCATCAGAGTCGTAATAATATACAAAATGGGAACATACATACATAATGTGTGGTAATCGATCAACGAAAAAATAAGGATCACACAAAGTCCCATTCCAATTGTAAAAATTTGTCTTTTTGCAGAACCCACCTGTCCTGAGGACGGAATAATTGATAATATAAAGGAACTGATCAAAAACAAAATAAAAACTACCACTACTAAAAGAACGTCAAAGCGTTTTAAATTGTAATGTTTGGCTAAAAACCAATTGGACACCCGTTCTTTTATACTCGTTATTGTTACCATGTCTGCCTGTCACCACCATTATTTGGTTTGTTTAATACTCAAAATCGGAATATTTGCAAATATTGCATTATTTCCCTCGGATTCATTTTGTTCGATTTTTATATCAAGACCACTTTGGTCAATTTCAACATACTTGGAAAGAACATTGATAATGTCTTTCTGAATCTGCTCCATAATGTCCGGAGAACAATTCGCACGATCGGAAACCAAGACCAGCTTCAGTCTGTCTTTTGCTACATTTCCGGAAGATTTTTTCCGGAAAAAATCTGCAAATTTCATAATTTTCATCTCCTTTTAGTTGTTTTTAAATTTACTCTTTATCTTTGAGAAAAATCCTGTTCCTTTTGAGAGATCCAATAACGGAACTTCTTCCCCCATAATGCGTTTGCATATATTTTCATAAGCTTGTCCTGCAAGGGATTTGCTTCCCACAAGAGGTTCTCCCTGGTTTGTCGAAACAACGATATTTTCATCATCCGGAACGACTCCGAGTAAATCAACCGCAAGGATTTCCACAACATCATCACTAGACATCATGTCACCGCGTTTTACCATGTCATAACGAAGACGGTTTACAACCAGCTCGGTCTTCTTGATCTCATTGGCATTGAGAAGTCCGATGATACGATCGGCATCTCTTACCGCCGATACCTCCGGTGTCGTTACTACGATCGCACGGCTGGCACCGGCGATGGCATTCATAAATCCCTGTTCAATTCCTGCCGGGCAGTCAAGAAGTATGTAATCAAATTCATCCTTTAACTGATCTGTCAGTTTGGACATCTGTTCCGGCGATACTGCTGTCTTATCTCTCGTCTGCGCCGATGGCAGAAGATATAGTGTCGGATATCTCTTGTCCTTGATCAGTGCCTGATTAATGCGGCAGTTTCCCTCAATAACATCCACGAGATTATATACAATACGGTTTTCCAGTCCCATAACTACGTCCAAGTTACGAAGTCCTATATCTGTATCGATCAAAACAACTTTCTTTCCTTCTTTTGCCAGTCCTGTTCCTACGTTTGCTGTCGTCGTTGTCTTACCAACTCCGCCTTTCCCCGATGTAATAACTATTACTTCACTCATCGTATTTACCTGTCCTTTCCTTCAATAACTCTCTATCATAATATTTTACTTGAATTGGCTAAAAATTGCAATCTTTTTTATATTGAAATCCCATCTAATACCTTTCGGTTTAACGGTTCAATATAAATATTGCCCTCTTCTGCAAATGCAATCTTTGTCTCCAATTTTGCTTCTGTTTTTTCATCCGGACTCCGCGCAATAATATCTGCGATACGAATCTGGGTCGGATTCATCTGCAGGGCAACGACAAAACTGTTTTCTTTTCCTGAAGCACCGGCATATACCGTTCCGAGAAGTTTTCCCAGAATGACAACATTTCCCGCGGAAACTACCTGGGCTCCGACATTGACATCTCCAAGAATAACAATGCTCGTCTCAAATTCGAGAACCTGTCCCGAACGAAGAGTTCCTTTATAAAACTGACCCGTGTTTGATTTTAATTCCGTCAGTTTTTCTTCCAGACTCTGGGCAAAGCGGGCTTCCTTTTTCTCGTCATCGTCGATCAGACAGACAATATCCAGTTTGGAATGTTCACGAACACATTCCATCAGTTCATATTTCTGTTCTTCGGATAATTTGCGTCCTTCGAAGGATAATGCAATCTGCGCCGCTCCTAAAAAATCAGAAGAGGAAGCGAATTTTTCTTCGACCTTTTCTTTTAATTCGGAAAATTCCATCTTATCATCCAAATGAACGATAAGACCTGATTTATTTCCTTTGATCACAACCGGCTGATTCATAGTTCTCCTCACTTTCTCTCCAATGATCAGTCTGCCACTCTTCCGGAATTGCTGACCGGATTTGTTGCAGATTTCTTCAACAATTTCTTTCTTGCCTTTTCATCAAAATAGTACTGGTATACATTGCTTGCCAGAGATGCCGCATTGCTTGACGTAAAGGCATTTGGCATAACAACCGTAACCGAAATCTTTGGCGAATCGTATGGTGCATAAGAGACGAACAACGCATGGTTTGGCTCGTTCGCACTGATCTGAGCCGTACCTGTCTTACCTGCCACTTTTACCGGCACCTTCTGAAATACACTCTTTAAGCTTCCGTTGTTTACTACCATGTACATTCCGCTCCGAATCGCATTCAAGGTCGAACTCTTGATATCAAGCTGGTTCCGCACGGTAGCTTTATTGTTCTTTATCTTATTATTCTGTGCCGGATCCGCCACTTTATCCACCAAAGTAAGATCATAGCAGGTTCCGCCATTTGAAATTGTCGATACATAACGTGACAGCTGAACCGGAGTATAACTGTTTGTACCCTGTCCAATCGCAGAACGCACGGCATCGCTGTCAGATACATGTGGCTGTGCCTCGGTCAGTTCCACACCGGAAAGATCTGTCAGACCATATTTGTCTGCATATTTTTCCAGTTTTTTCAGCCCCCGTTCATTATTTACTGCGGTTCCACTCAATCCGCTCAGACGATATCCCATTTCATAGAAGAAATAGTTACAGGAATGCTGGATCGCCTGTGACACATTGATGGTTCCGTGGCTGTACGTACTCCAGCACTTCGGCGACGGATTAATTTTATCAAATACCACACGGTCCGTTACCGTCGAATTGGTATCAATCACACCCTCTTCCAGTGCCGCTGTCGCAGATACCATCTTATAGGTCGAACCGGGTGCCGTCTTCTGCTGCGTCGCACGGTTCAAAAACGGCGAGGCAGAATTGGAATTGATCTTTGCAAAATATTCACTATCGACCGAGTTGGCAAATTTATTATTGTCATAACTTGGATACGATACCATGGCTTTTACTTTTCCGGTATTTGGATCCGTAATAACCACCGATGCAGCGCAAGGAGTAAGTCCCAGTTCTCCCGGTGTGATCTCCAGCGATTTGATCTTGGATTTCAAAAACTGAAATGGCGAGATCATTCCTGTGCGGAGTTTGGCAAGCATCGTCTTATCTTTCTTTAAATATCCCTGTTCATACAACAGCATACAAACCTGTCTTCCGCTGATCTGGTCATTGTAGATCAGCGTATGGTATACTTTTTTGTCATACGAACTGTCATCGTTCAATTCGTCAAAAACATACTCAATGATCTTAGCATAAATTTCCTCTGTACTGTAATAATCATCTCCGACATTGAGCATTTCCAGATCAATCCAGTTATGGGAGATCGCATAGATCAAAAATTCGCTCAGACTGATCTTTTCATTGGCATACTGATTATACATATCATCGGATTTATCCATTTTATCGGTCGCAATGACTTCATTTTTCCGAAGCATCGAATAAATATAATCCATATACTCTGCATTGGTATCCGACATATTTTTTGTCGTCGTCTTATTATTATAAGACAGATATCGTTTTACTGCCCGCAATGAATTCTTTTTCTCTCTCGTAAACGTTTGATATACATTTTTTTCCAGTTGTGTTGCATTGGGACTGGAAAATTTTGTAATATCAACCAGACTGTTTTCTACGATAGCGCAATACACATCATAGATCGGAACACGGATATTTTTTGCGTCTTTTCCTTTCGAACCTGCACTTTTACTGTTATTCAATTTAGAGATCAATACACCGGCAATCTCTTTTTCCGTTAATTGATAAACCGCACTTTGCAGATCGGCATCAATCGTAAGATAGATGTCTTTTCCCGCCGCCGCATCTTTGTGATCCTTCGTCTCTACGACACGGGAACTGCTGTCAATAACAAGCGTTTCACTTCCTTTTTTCCCTCGCAGCTGCTCTTCAAACGTGCTTTCGATTCCGGATTTACCAATCTGGTCGGCAGCTGTGTACGTATTGTCTCCATTTTCCTTCATCGAAGCCAGTGTATCCGATGAAATCAATCCGGTATATCCGATGATATGAGAAAAATAGGTGCTGTCATAATACACGCGTTTTGCCTCTTCACTGACATCTACGCCAATCAGACTGGCAGAATTTTCCTTTATTGCTGCCACCGTATTCAGAGAAACATCCGAGCTGATTGTAACCGGCTCATACTTCTGATACGTATTCATCATTAACGCATAACGGATCGCCATGATCTTGAGAGCGGTCGCGTCATCATAATCCTGTTCATATTTTTCCTGTGCATCCGCTTCATTTTTGTTCTCCTCCGTCAGTGGATCAAAAAAATGAATGGCGTTTACCGCTGTCGATGTCCGGATATAACGAAAACATTCTTCTGCCGTCATATTTTTCTGTTCATCTGTCAGCTCGTCCACGGATTTGCAGAAATAAATCTCCCTCTTAAATCGCAGCTGAGCATTTTTGTCTACCGTAAATTTGAATCTTCCTTTTTTATCTATCGTAATGGGAAAATCTACGGTCACTTTATCCCCGTTTTTTTCGATGAGACTGATACATTTTAATATCATCTCGTTCATCTGTTTATTGCTTTCAATCTCACCGGTATCTTCCAAAGTGATCGCATAACTTTGTTCGTTTGATGCAAGCAGTTTTCCATTGCAGTCATAAATCTTGCCACGGGAACTTTTTATCATCTTCTGTTTTTCGTTTTTTATCGTCGCCTGCTCATCGTATGCTTCTCCCTGTACAATCTGCAAATAAAACAATCGTCCTATCAGAATACTAAATAGCACAACATATACAACAATTAAAGTAAAAATACGCGAACGCATCAGGGTTTTTAAATATTCAATAATTGAAGAAAACATTGAACTACACTTCCTCCCTTCGTTCGGAAGATAAATACTTTTCCAGGCGGTTTAATATACGGAAAACAGCAACGGAAACCACCAGTGTATAAATCAGTTCCGGTAAAATAATATGGGAAAAATAAAAGGTAAAATGCAATTTTCCACGTACTAAAAACTCCGTGATATAATAGTAAAAACCATATACCAGATCACCCAGTCCTACAAGTACGCAGGGCAGTATGTAATTATCTGTAAAATAGATCTTCTGACAATAACCGCAGAGGAATCCAATGGTCATAAAAATAAAGGCATACAGTCCGATCACGCTTCCATACATCATATCCAGCATCAGTCCGCAAACAAGCCCGATGACTTCTCCGGAAGTACGCCCGCGCATATAACTGTAACATACCGTCAGGATCAATAATAAGTTCGGCACCACATTTGCCAATGCCAATTTATGGAAAACTGTCGTTTGCAGTAAAAAGGCAATCAAAATGATGATAATGGTTGAAATACGTCTTTTAATCATAGTTTTTAATATCCTCGATTTCTGAAGAGTCCTTCAACGTGGTAATGATCAATACTGTCTCTAATTTATCAAAAGATACGACCGGCGTAAGATGCCCGCTCTTTGACAATCCATCCGGCTCCTGCGTAATATCTGAGATATAACCCACGAGCAGTCCCGGAAGAAATTTGTCACTGATGTGCGAAGTAACAACCGAATCACCGTTTTTCGCGGTCACGTTATTGCTGATCATCGTAACATCAATGTATCCTTTGTAAATACTTTCCATATTTCCTTTTACGATACAAGTCTCTCCCGTATTTTCAAACATGGCACTTACATTACTTTTGTCGTCTATGATCGCGCGGACTTTGGCATAATGGTCGCCCACTTCAGACACAATTCCTACCAGACCGTTTCCGGCGATCACATTCATATCAACAGCGATGCCGTCTTTCTTTCCTTTGTCAATGGTAAATAAATGAAACCAGTTATTTCCATCTCGTCCAATGACTGTCGCTGCCACTTTCGGATAGTCCGGATATTTCTGATCCAATTGATACAGTTCACGATAATTATCCAGGTCGTTATTTTCACCGGCAAGAATTTTATTATCATAACTGAGTGCATCAATCTTCTCTTTCAGCTGTTTATTTTCTGCCAGAAGATCTTCTTTGGAATGAAGAAGATCCATCTTATCCGAAATTGCTTTTCCTACTTTGTTGATTCCACACTGCATCGGAGACATCATATCTCCTACCGTCGCTTTCACACCACTTAACCGGTCTGAAAACTTAAAACTGAGTACTACGAGAATGGCACAAAAAATGCTGCAAAAAATATAAATATATTTGGGATGAATTCTTGGTCCCTTTCTTCTCTTTCTTTTCATCGCCTGTCTCCATTCTGCTTATAA
>ENA-OPFT01001439-OPFT01001439.1-human-gut-metagenome-genome-assembly--contig:-NODE-1439-length-11903-cov-2.431381_pt1 | contig 11903 bp, 11 predicted proteins | sample MGYA00241714_ERZ501560 | MGnify/ENA primary metagenome ERZ501560 (study PRJEB25962, sample SAMEA2042392) | human gut metagenome | biome: human gut; feature: human-associated habitat; material: faeces...
CGGAAAACTATGTAAAGGAAATGCGGGCCTTTTACACCGCAGGATGGATGAAAATTATGGGGCAATAACGCCCTATAATTTTTGACTTGCAGTTAGCTTAAACTAACTAAATTAGATATAAGAAGGACAAATCATTGTCCTCTGTATCATAAATGAAATGTAAAGGAGGAATTCTCTTGAAAAAACAATCTAATTTATCGCGCCTGCTCACGATTGCGGGAAGTTACCGATATCTGACCTATGCGTCCTGGATCCTCTCCGCAATCAGCGCATTGATCGCACTCGTGCCTTATTATTTTATCTGGCAGGTCATGCGTGAAGTGCTGGAACCAAGGCTTATGGGAAAAGAGATGGGTCTGAAACCACTGTATGTACTTTTGTCCGTGTATGTAGGTTTAAAATTGTTCGGCGTCGGAGGTATCGTTCTTGGCCCGATCGGACTTACGATATTAAAAACGGTATTTGAACAGGCATCTTTTAGTCATACAACGTAACCTTTCTTCATACAATGTTAAAACATGAAGGAGGGGTGTAAGTTGGAAGATAAGGTGGAAAAAAGCCTGGCAAATTATGATCTGACTGTAAAACGACGTTACCGCCATCGCGGCGGCTGGCTGCTCGAAACGACACAGGGTCCGAAACTGCTTCGTGAATACGAACAGATCCGGGGACATTTTGCCTTTGAAAATAAAATAAAAGAAATTCTGGTTCTGCGGGGATTTGACAGAGTTGATCAAGTGCTGAAAAATGGTGCGGATCAGTATGTGACAGAACTTGAAAGCGGCGAAAAATATGTGGTCTATCAATGGTTTACCGGGGAAGAATGTGATCTGCGGGCAAAACCGGATCTGGCACTTGCCGGAGAAAATCTTGCGAGACTGCATCATGCCCTGCGGGATGTGTGCGTGCTGGAGGAAGAAGAGCCGGTGCCTGCCGGTGTACCCCTTCTGGAGCGGGTGCAGAAGCACACGCGGGAACTGAAACGGATCCATACATATATGAAAAAGAAGAAACAGCGGACGGAATTTGAAATTCAGGCGATTGGCTGTTTTGAACGGTTTTATGAAAAAGCGGTAGAAGCCTGTGGGCGGTTGGAAAACTGCAATTATTATTGTAAAATAATGGAAGAAGGAGGACGTTACTGCCACGGCGACTATAACTATCATAATCTGATCCGGGAATCCAGCCGTCTTGCGACCGTGGGATTTGAAAAGGCAGGGAAGGGGATTCCACTTTTGGATCTGACCTATCTGATGCGGAAAACATTGGAAAAAAATGGATGGGACAGAAAAAAAGGAATGATCCTTCTTGAAAATTATGCAAAGAAAGTTTCCTTAACAAAAGAGGAGCAGGAATTTGTCTATATCATGCTTTTGTTTCCGGAAAAATATTGGAAACTGTTAAATGGATATTTTAACCATAAAAAGAGCTGGTTTTCGGAACAGAGTCTCCAAAAACTGCGTAGTTTGGGTGAGATGGAACAGTGCCGCGAACAGTTTTTAAAAAACTATGAAAACGGTGGAAGTTTTCTGTGATTTATGATATACTTACTTTAACTGAAATCTTGGATAGAGAATGAGGTGCAGGATGAGAAACAAAAGGATGATGGGGCTGCTTTTAGCGGTACTGTGCTGTCTGCTCTTTTCCGGGTGTGGAAAAAAGACAGCAGGACCGGCGGCGACGCAAAGTCCGAACCCCAATGCGGCGATCACTTATGAAAAAGGACGTGATCTCGTGGGTGTTTTGACAAAGGCAGATGCCGGCACGATGACATTTTATGAGCCGGAGCTGGAAAAAGAAGCGACCTATACGTATAGCGGGGCGACAGAGGTTTTGACGAAAAATGACAAGCAGATTTCGTCAGAGTCTCTTGAGGTTGGACAAGTATTTGATCTGTATCTGGATGAGGGAAAGACGACGTTGCAGAAAGTACAGAGTTCCAAGGACATACTGGAAAATGACGACGTGAAGGATGTTCAGTTTAATACGGACGAATCTTATCTCGAGATACAGGGAACACGTTACCGCTATGGAAGCGGATTTCAGGCGTTTTCCGATGGGAAACCAATTGAATTACAGGAAATTGCCGCCACAGACGAAGTGACTTTCCGAGGAGTCAAGGGAAAAGCCTATTCGATCGTGGTGACAAAAGGGCATGGCTATATCAAGCCAGCCAAATATAAAGATTTTATCGGCGGGACGATGACCATTTCCGGTGTACGGATTCTGCCGGTGACAGAAAACATGCTGGTGCCTGTTCCGGAAGGAACGTACGAGGTTTCCATGAAAAATGGAGACTTTGAAGGAAGCCGGAGTATTGCCGTCGAACGCGACAAGACGTTGGAACTTGATATGTCCCTCTTTAAGAACACGGTCAAAGACAAAGGACAAGTTGTATTTGACATTGATCCGCAGGGCGCGGAACTGTATGTCAATGGAACGATGACCGATTACAGTAAACCGGTGTCTCTCAAATATGGGAAGCATTCGATACAGGTTATACTGGATGGTTATACAACATACACCGGCATCGTGGACGTGCAGTCAGCCAATCCGACGGTAAGGATCAGTCTGGCGGAAGAAGAGGCTGAAGTGTCAAGCGATGACGAGAGCAGTGTGGAAAAGGATGATTCAAACCAGCAGAACAAGGTGACAGAAAGTTATGACAATGACCATAAGATCACGGTCAGCACCCCTGCTGGAGCAAGCGTTTACCTCGATGGCAATTATCAGGGAGTAGCGCCATGCAGTTTTCCGAAAAAAATCGGAGCCATTACATTGACACTGGCAAAGGATGGGTATACGACAAAGAGTTATTCCGTCACAACAACAGACGATGATGAAGACGTTTCCTGGAGTTTTCCGGATCTGGCGGCAAAGGGAAGCGAAACCAATTAATGGAAAGGAGATATTTATTATGGGTTACATGGAAAATTATGAAGAATGGTTGGCAAATCCTTATTTTGACGAGGATACCAAAAAGGAACTGGAGTCGATCCGAGGGGATGAAAACGAGATTAAAGAACGTTTTTATGCGGATCTTGAATTTGGTACGGCGGGACTTCGCGGAATCATTGGAGCAGGTACCAACCGTATGAATGTATACACGGTACGTAAGGCAACACAGGGACTTGCCAATTACATATTAAGTCAGAAAGGCGAGAAAAAAGGAGTGGCAATTGCATTCGACAGCCGTAGAATGTCACCGGAATTTGCCGATGAAGCTGCCTGCTGTCTGGCTGCAAACGGCATCAAAGCGTATGTATTTGAGAGCCTTCGTCCGACACCGGAACTTTCCTTTGCCGTCAGAGAACTTGGATGTATTTCCGGTATTAACGTGACAGCAAGCCACAATCCACCGGAATACAATGGATATAAAGTATACTGGGAGGACGGAGCGCAGATCACACCGCCTCATGATACCGGAATCATGGATGAAGTAAAAGCAGTGACGGATTATGCGACGGTAAAGACGATGCCCAAAAAAGAGGCAGTAAAAGCCGGATTGTATGAGAATATCGGTGCAGCGATCGATGACCGCTATATGGAAGAATTAAAGAAAAATGTACTGCATCCACAATGCATCAAAGAAGTAGAAAAAGATCTTCGTATCGTTTATACACCGCTGCACGGAACCGGTAATATTCCGGTACGCCGCGTATTGAAAGAACTTGGATTTACGAATGTCTTTGTTGTGCCGGAGCAGGAACTTCCGGACGGCGAATTTCCGACCGTCAGCTATCCAAATCCGGAGGCGAGAGAAGCATTTGAACTGGCTCTTGCCCTTGCAAAGGAAAAAGATGCCGATTTAGTTCTTGCGACAGACCCGGATGCCGACCGCCTTGGTGTTTATGTAAAAGACAGTAAATCCGGCGAATATATCTGCCTGACCGGAAATATGAGCGGTTCGTTCCTTGCGGATTATGAGATTGGACAGAAACTGGCATTGGAAGGAAAACTGCCGGAAGACGGTTATATGGTAAAAACAATCGTAACGACCAACCTTGTTGACGCCATCGCCAAATATTACGGCATTAAAGTGGTTGAATGTCTGACCGGATTTAAGTGGATCGGCCGTGAGATCTTAAAGAGTGAGCAGAGTGGAAAGGGTACCTACCTCTTTGGATTTGAGGAAAGTTACGGCTGCCTGATCGGAACCCATGCCCGTGACAAAGACGGTATCGTGGCTTCTATGGCACTTTGTGAGGCAGCAGCTTATTATAAAAAACGTGGCATGACATTGTGGGATGCTATGATCAATATGTATGAAAAATATGGATATTATAAAGACGATGTTATTGCAATCACGCACAAGGGTATCGAAGGGCTGGAGAAGATTAAGTCTACGATGAGTGATCTTCGTGAAAATCCGCCGATGGAGTTTGGCCCTTATAAAGTGACTGCGGTTCGCGATTATGACCGCGATACCATCAAAAATATCCAGACAGGCGAAGAAGGAAAGACAGGGCTGCCGAAATCAAATGTATTGTACTTTGAATTGACGGACGATGCCTGGCTGTGTATCCGTCCATCGGGAACCGAGCCAAAGATTAAGATTTATTTTGGGGTTGTTGGCAAGGATATGGACGACGCAGAGAAAAAATCCAAGGAGTTGGCAGAAATTGTAAAAGAAACGCTTCTTTGATTTGGAGGAGGTTGAAGAAAGAGTGAATGAAATACTGAAAGAGTGGATGAATCCACAATTGATCGAAGAAATGGAAGAAGGGGTGATCAATGCTCCGCAGGATCTCCTTGGAATGCATTTTTACGAGGGAACGCAGATGTTTGTCGTGCGTCGTCCGGTGGCGCAGCGTGTGTGGATCACCGATGTGTCAGGAGAAACTGCTTATGAGGCAGAGGAGCTGGATGCGGAGCTCGGACTTTTTGGATTGCAGATTGAGAAAAAGAAAGACCAGTTGAAAGATTACCGTGTCCGCATTCAGTACGGCGAGGGAGATGTGGTCGAGACGGCAGATCCGTACGCCTATGAGCCGGAGATAACCGATTACGACACCTATCTTTTTGCACAGGGCAATCACTATGAAATCTTTTATAAATTAGGAGCACATGTCGAGACGATCGACGGTGTGACAGGTACAAGATTTGCGGTATGGGCGCCTCATGCAAGAAGTGTGAGTGTCGTAGGTAATTTCAATATGTGGGATGGTCGGCTTCATACGATGCGTCTGATCGGACCAAGCGGTATCTATGAATTGTTTGTGCCAAATGTCAGCGAAGGTGCTGTGTACAAATATCAGATCACGACGAGAAGCGGTGATCTTCTCTTTAAGACCGATCCGTATGGAAATTATGCGCAGGTACGCCCGGATAATGCCTCTGTGGTAACGTCGCTTACCGGTTATGAGTGGCAGGATAGCGACTATGAAAAGAAACATCATGCGAAGACGAGAGAAGTGCGTGAGCGTGCGCCGATGAATATTTATGAGGCACATCTTGGTTCGTGGAAAAAGCGTGTCGAGGACGATGACAATGGCTTTTATTCGTACCGTGAACTGGCAGAAATGATGGGCGATTATCTCGTTGAGATGGGATATACCCACATTGAATTGATGGGAATTGCAGAATATCCATTTGATGGTTCATGGGGGTATCAGGTAGGCTGTTATTATGCGCCGACGAGCCGTTACGGAACACCAAAAGACTTTATGTATTTTGTCGATGAGATGCACAAACGCGGCATTGAAGTAATTCTTGACTGGGTTCCGGCTCATTTTCCGAAAGATGCTCACTGTCTCGGAAATTTCGATGGACAGGCAGTGTATGAACACAGCGATCGCCGTCGTGGCGAACATCCGGATTGGGGGACGTATATTTTCGATTATGGAAAAAAAGAAGTGCAGAATTTCCTTGTTGCCAATGCGCTTTTCTGGATTGAAAAGTTCCATATCGACGGACTTCGTGTAGATGCCGTGGCTTCGATGCTTTATCTTGATTATGGAAAACAGGATGGCGACTGGCTTCCAAACAAAGACGGCGGCAATGAAAATTACGAAGCGATGGACTTTTTGCGCCACTTAAACAGCATTATGGAAAAACGTCATCCGGATGCATACATCATTGCGGAAGAATCGACGGCGTGGCCGGGTGTCACAAAACGTGTCGAAGACGACAACGGTCTTGGATTTTCCTATAAATGGAATATGGGATGGATGAATGACTTTTTGGAATATATGAAACTGGATCCATATTTTAAGCAGTTTCATCATGGTCAGCTCTGTTTCAGCCTGTCCTATTATCTGAGTGAAAAGTACATTCTTGTACTTTCCCACGACGAAGTAGTACATGGAAAATGCTCTCTGCTCAATAAAATGCCGGGATTGACCGGAGATAAATATGCTGCGTTGAAGGCGGCATTCGGCTTTTTCTATGGACATCCGGGCAAAAAACTTCTGTTTATGGGACAGGAATTCGCGCAGGAGCGTGAATGGAGCGAGATGCGGAGTCTGGATTGGTTCTTACTGGATCAGGAACCACATCAGGGAATCCATGCGTTCATCAAAGACATGAACAAACTTTACCTTGAAAATGATGCGCTGTATTTCAATGACAGCGATGTGATGGGATTTGAGTGGATGGACTGCGAGCGCGCAGAGACAAGCACGGTAGCATTTGTACGCCGGGGAAAAATGACAAAAAAACAGCTGATGTTTATTTTGAATTTTACACCGGTGGCGCATGAACAGTACACGGTAAAAGCACCGTGCGGCGGTACATTCCGAGAAATTATCAATTCCGATGCACCAAAATACGGCGGACAGGGCCGCCTCAATGAATCGCCGATCAAGGCGAAGAAAGTGACGACAGTCAAGAAGAAAAAAGAAGCGGCGTATGAACTTACCTGCTATCTTCCACCATTGTCCGTTGTCGTGCTGGAATACGACTATAAAAAATAGAGAGGAAAGAAAAGATGCAGGTAATCAAACCGAGTATAGAAATCATAGATATGGAAGATTACGAAAAGATCGTAAAAAAGATCGAACGTATCGGCCGTGTCTGCTATAAAAGTGAAGGAAAGATCACAGAAGATTCGGCGGAGAAATTTATCAGAGGTCTTTTGACCAGACAACATGAATCGGTGATCGAACATGAGAATGTGACCGTTCGTTTTGTGTGTGACCGCGGTGTGACACATGAGATCGTGCGTCACCGTATTGCAAGCTACAGTCAGGAAAGTACACGTTACTGCAACTACAGCGGTGACAAATTTAACAGTCAGATCACTGTGATCGACCTTGCGAGCGGCTTCCAATACGATCTGTCAAAAGAAAATGACAAAGCCAAATACGAAGTCTGGACAAAGGCGATGGAAAATGCAGAAAAAGCGTATTTTCGTATGCTTGAACTGGGTGCTACCCCACAGGAAGCTCGTTCTGTCCTTCCAAATTCTCTGAAAACGGAAATTGTCGTAACGATGAATCTCCGCTCCTGGAGAAACTTCTTTCGTCTGCGCGTGGATTCTCATGCCCACCCACAGATGCGCGAAGTAGCTACGATGCTTTACGAAGAATTTCAGAAACGTCTCCCTGTATTTGTAGCGGACTTAGACATTCATTGATCTGTAAGATGATCTTCTAATACAGAAAATGCACTCGGACCGGCAGAAAGCACATATCGGTGGAACTCCTTTTCCGAAAAGGAGTTTCCCTGATGGCTTTTGGCGGTCTTTTTTAATCTTGCAAATTCCATATATCCAATCGTGTATTTAAGATACGATCCCGGTTCATCGATGATGTTTTCATAGAGAGAATCCGAGGTCTCACGGTCATAAGAACCATTTTGCTGCAAAAAAGCATACACATCTTCCGAACTCCAGCCAAGCAGATGAATCCCAATATCACATATCCCATAAAGGCAGAGGGAAACAATCATATTGTTTCGCAATATTCCAATTTCGTCCTTTTTATATCCGAGATATTTGTACGAGTAGATTTCCGCATAGGTTGCCCAGCCTTCTGTATAGCCATTGAAATTGAGCGCATAGGAGAGAAGAGGGTGGTTCCGGCTGCGGTCATATACATTTTGATACAGATGCCCCGGATAGCCCTCGTGCGCAAGTGTAGTATATAGATCGGATCCGGCAAACCGGTCACTTCCATTGATGTAGATGGCGTTTTCATCGTAGGCATCCAGCGGTGGCGTGAGATAAAAGGCAGGACTCAGATAATCCTCCAAGGACGGATCTACGTAGGAAACCTTATACCCTACCTCTTTGATCTCCGGAAAATCATCCTTGATCGCAGTTGTCAGATGCTCTAACTGCTGCTCCGGCGTCAGACCTTTTCCCGGCGACAGATTCAGATTCGCAAAAAGCGAAGCATCTTTTTTTGCATAGGCAAGAAGGGTTTCTTTTGACTTCTTTAACTGGGTTTTTAATAGCTTTAAATATTCCTCGGGACCACGCGGAGATCCGGACTCATCGGCAAATAAATAGCGGTAATAGTCTTCCCCGTTTTGATAACTGCACAAAGCTCCATTTTCCGGACAGGCATCCAGACGGCTGTTCAGACCTGCCGCCAGATTTTCATACGCATGGACAAACTCTTTTTTGATCAAGGATTTATTTTCTTTGCGGTAGCTTAACATTTCTTCCTGATCGATAAAATCACAGGCTTCAATGCGGCTCCGAAAGGACGTGAGCAAAAGTTTCCAGCCTTTGTCTGACAAAAATGTCTGGCACTGCTCCAAAATGTGCGACATCGTACTCCGGCAGGGCAGCAGTCCGGCTTTTTCCTGATGATCGTAAAAGACGAGAACCGATTCAAAATATGAAGGAATTCCGCGAAGCAGTGTAAAATAGTTTTCAATATCTTCTTTACAGTCAAAAGAATACTCGGCTAATAGAACAGGAAGCTGCGCTTGAAGCCCGGTAACCGGGGAGAATGGACGGGAAAATAGAAAAAATTCTTCCCCTTTTTGATTCATTTCCAACGTATACTTCAAATTGTCATATAAAATCTTTTCCGGTTCGGAAAGAGAATCTCTGTCAAAACTTTCTAATTTTGCCAGTGCATTTTCATATTCCGAAGAAGCCTGTGCCGTCTCGGATACCGAGAGGGGTGGAAATCCACCGGCGGTTTTTGAGATTCCATAATTTTCCGGGTGTGCGAGAGAATAATTGAGTGACAACGCATCACTTGAGACACTTTCTCGGAACAGAGCATCGGTATATTCTTGAAAACTTGTATTTAAATGGGGATTTTTGTCAGAAACTGAGCCATTGCTGCCACCCGGAGCACAGCTGCACAAGATCAGACAAAGGGTAAGAAATAGAGCGAGATATCGTTTCATAGCATTCACCGGCATAAGGCAAGTTGATATATGTATATGCCGGTGAACAGGAGAGTATGCAGAGGCTTAATTATTTACAATGAATATCGTACCCATTGGTAGTCAACGCTTTCGGAATTTAACAGCGTCGAGACGATGAAATCCCCGTTATCTCCGGGAAGTTTCGCGTATCCATAAATGGAATTAAATGGGGCTTCATGAAACAGTTTATCGTTTTCGTTGTAATACAGATCCTCTGCCGGCAGGACAAGGGTGTTCCATATTTTGTCGCTCAATTTTCCGCTGCAGATTCCTTTGCTTGTTACGATATAACCAATATCATCTGCAATTTGCAGACCGAGTGCGGCGGTCGTCTCCGAAATCAAGCCCTCGCCATCGATGAGACACTGAATCACACGATCCGGCATTTTGTCGTGGATGGTATGGTGCTGTATATATTCTCCGGAGCTGGAAATGGCATAATACGTGCCATCTTCAGCAAACGTAACATATTTACTGATTACGGACCCTTTGTCGATTATTTTCTGTCGGACAAGATCAAATAATACAACATCCGAAGCCACTGTGGGATCCGTTGCATCATCGGCAGATTCCTGCAATACTACTGCAATTTCTTCGTCTGTGACAAATTGGATATCGACAAGTTCATAGTCTTTATACGCCTTATTTATCTCCGAAAGATCGATTTCTTTATAGTCCTCGGAATTCCCCATCTGAAATAATCGGATCCCCTTCTGCGGGTCCACGACGCTGATATAAATGAGTCCATTTGAATCCCCACTGATAAAAGAAGGACCTTGCGGAAATTGTTTATTAAAAGCGCTTCCCCAAGGAAGAGCAGTATCTTCCCAGCCGTTTTCACGCAGGGTATAACCGTGGTATTCGAGCCCCTTACTTTCATCCGATTCGTCGATCATTGTTACCGTTATGATCAAAGGATCCTGATCCTTCGCTAAAACGGTATAGTCAAGGCTTACTTTATCGGAAATCGGTTTGTCAAACACCTGATATGTAATGCCGGACTTGGTTTTATGCAGAACCGGTGCGGCACTGGATGACGTATTTGAAGCTGTATTAGTGCTATCCGCACATGCAGATAAAAGAAAACACGTTAAAGCAAGTATACAAAATAATGTTCGTTTCATAAAAATCTCCTTTTCAATGTGATTCTTATTTAAATATAAAATATAGCCTGAATCTGGTCCTATGTCAAGATTTAGTACAAGTTAAAATGAGAAATTTCTCCCATTTTAACCTGCCAAAAGCTCAGCCTTAGTATGTGACTTCTCGTATACTCGTTCAAATTCATCCGGCGACATGTAATCGCAATGGCTATGAATTCGTTTCGTGTTGTAAAAAGCTTCCAGATATTCAAAAATCAAACGGTATGCTTGCTTATAATCGCGGATTTTAAAGCGATTGAGCCATTCACGTTTGATAATGGAATGGAAGGATTCAATGCATGCATTATCCCATGGATACGCTTTTTTTGAGTAGCTACACTGCATGTTTTCGGTTGCTTTTTTATATTCCTTTGCAACATACTGACTACCACGATCTGAATGAATGATTAATGGTTGGTCAATAGTTCAGCGGGCTATGGCTTTATTGATAGTATCAATCACGCAGGATACCTCCAGTGTTTTGGAAAGCGTCCAGGCTATGATTTTTCTGGAAAATAAATCCATAATACTGGTCAGATAGACAAATCCGTCTATTGTCCAGATGTAGGTAATATCCGAACACCAGACTGCATTCGGACGATCAGGATTAAACTGCTCATCAAGGATATTTTGTAATTCAGTGCTGAAATCAGAATCTTTTGTGGTGATTGTCCATGGCTTGCTCCACTGAGCACGGATTCCCATTTGACGCATATATGTTCCAACGGTTCTTTCCGAAATGACTTCACCGGTTTTTCGCAGTTCTGCAGCGATTTTGGGCGCACCGTAGTTCTGCTTGGAATCATCATAAATATCCTGTATTTTTGTTTTTACGACCTTACGGCGTTTTTCTGTATCAGAAGGCACGCGGTGGAGCCATGCATGATATCCTGAACGTGAGACACCTAAAAATTTCAACATTCCGGAGACGGAAACCCGGCGTCCAGCCTTTTTGGCAGTTTCCGTCTTCTCAGATACTTCGAGATAAATGGCTTCCGTCATTTTCCCAGAATGTTGATTGCTTTTTTTAACACATCAAGTGTATCTTGGGCATCACGTAATTCACGTCTGAGACGGGCAATTTCCTTCTGCTCATCAGATGCATAATTACCAGAACCACGAACAGGAATATCACCTGATTCCCGGAAGTCTTTCAGCCATTTTGTTAATGTGCTGTATCCGATGCCAAGATTTTCTGCACATCCACGTACACCGAGATCTTTATGATCTTCATAGTACTGGATTGCATCAAGTTTAAATTGTTTGTCATGTTGCTTTGCCATATGAGATCCTCCTTCAGCATGCCTCTATTGTATCATGCTTATGTGTATTTGGAATTTCTCATTTTGGCTTGTACTATTTATATTCTAGCACCACAGGTTTTAATAAGAAAAAGACAAAATTAATTGCAAAATATGTATAGCCGTTTAT
>ENA-OPFT01001444-OPFT01001444.1-human-gut-metagenome-genome-assembly--contig:-NODE-1444-length-11857-cov-1.796475_pt1 | contig 11857 bp, 10 predicted proteins | sample MGYA00241714_ERZ501560 | MGnify/ENA primary metagenome ERZ501560 (study PRJEB25962, sample SAMEA2042392) | human gut metagenome | biome: human gut; feature: human-associated habitat; material: faeces...
ACTCAATCACTGAACTTGTTGGAAAAACACCTGTTATTAAACTTAACTCTATTGTTCCAGAAGGATCAGCAGATGTTTACGTAAAACTCGAAGCCTTTAACCCTGGTTCTTCAGTTAAAGACCGTATTGCTCTTCGTATGATTGAAGATGCTGAAAAAGCTGGTACGATTAAACCTGGTGATACCATTGTTGAACCAACTTCAGGTAACACTGGTATCGGTCTCGCTTGGGTTGGTGCTGCTAAAGGCTATAAAGTTGTTATCGTAATGCCTGACACAATGAGTGTTGAACGTCGTAAAATCATCCAAGCTTATGGAGCTGAACTTGTATTGACTCCTGGTAGCGAAGGAATGAAGGGTGCGATTGCTAAAGCTAAAGAAGTTGCTGCTGAACGCAACGGTTGGGTACCACTTCAATTTGCCAACCCATCAAACCCAGCTGTCCACGCGGCTACAACTGGTCAAGAGATTCTTGAAGATTTTGGTGCAGAAGGTTTGGATGCCTTTGTTGCTGGTATCGGTACTGGTGGTACTATTTCAGGTGTTTCAAAAACCCTTAAGGCTGCCAATCCAAATATCAAGGTTTATGGTATTGAAGCTGACGAATCTGCCGTCTTGAATGGTGATAAACCAGGACCACACAAAATCCAAGGTATCTCAACTGGTTTCATTCCTGACACATTGGATACAAAATCATATGACAGTGTTGTCCGTATTCCTTCTGATGAAGCTATCGCAACATCACGTACATTGGGTAGCCAAGAAGGTTTCCTAGCTGGTATCTCATCAGGAGCTGCTATTGCTGCCGCTCTAAAGGTTGCTGCTGAGCTTGGCGAAGGCAAAAAAGTCTTGACACTCTTGCCTGACAACGGTGAACGCTACCTCTCTACAACACTTTACGATTTTCAAGACTAATAAAAAAGAAGCTGGAACATAATGTTCTAGCCTCTTTTTTATTGCATAAAGTTCAAGCCTGTAGTTCATTAATTACTAGAAAAAGCAAGGATTATAATCTCATTTCCACTAAACTGTTCCTACAAACTTTCTATTTTTTAGGATAACTGAAGTCTAAAGAATTTGTTTTATCTTCTTTATTAGTCTAACTCTTTTGCTTCTGTTTCTACAATTTCAGTAATTGTAAATCCTGCTTCTACAAAAACTTTCTTGAGTTTTTCAATTCCAACCTCTCCTTCAACTTGGAGTTCGACACGAAGTACGGTGTCATTTTTAGGTGCAACAATTGTACGTTCGATGTTGAGATTTTCACTAGCGATAAGGTTCGCAATTTTTTCCAAAACACGTGGAGTATCAGGAACTTCCAACCCAATACGAATTCCCGCTTGACCATAACCAGAAATTTCCAAGAAAGCACGAAAGACATCTTTATCTGTGATAATTCCTGAAATTTGGTCATTGTCCACAACTGGAAGGACTCCAACCTTATTTTGAAGCATGATATAGATTGCATCCTCAAGGCTAGCATATTTGGAAACTGTAAGGACATTCTTAATCATGATATCTCCTACCTTTGTCTTATTAAGGAGATAGTTCATTTCATAAATTGACAAGCTTGTTGCTTTTGATGGTGAAGCCTCCGCCATTGTACCTTCTGTAACAAGCCCAACGAGTTTATCGTGTTCAATTACCGGCAAACGGCGCAACCCTTTATCACGCATAATATCTGCAGCTGCTGCAACTGTTGTTTCTGGTGAGACATAAACCACACGTTTCGTCATAAAATCTTTTACTGCCATGTTTCATTTTCCTCCGAATGATTTCTTACTTGTATTATACCACACTAATTGTAACCGATTGCAATATTTTACTGAAAAATTAGTATATTACAATTAGTATGAGACGATAGAAAAACGCCCTCGGGCGCTTTTTCTTATCCTCCAAGATAGGCTTTACGAACTTCATCTGATGCAAGAAGTTCTTCACCAGTACCTGAAAGAACCACTTTACCAGTTTCAAGAACATAACCACGGTCCGCAATTGACAAAGCCTTATTGGCATTTTGCTCGATCAAAAGAACTGTAGTTCCTTGTGCCTTAATATCTTCGATAATATCAAAAATTTCCTGAATAAAGATTGGAGCAAGTCCCATTGAAGGCTCATCCAAAAGCAAAAGTTTTGGACGACTCATAAGGGCACGGCCCATTGCAAGCATTTGTTGTTCACCACCAGAAAGTGTCGCTGCATCTTGATTCTTACGTTCTTCTAGGCGTGGGAAACGTTGGAAGACTTTTTTCAAGAGAGCTGCGTTCTCTTCTTTATTTGTATGAAGGAAAGCTCCCATTTCAAGATTTTCCATTACGGTTAATCCTGCAAATACATGACGTCCCTCAGGTACTTGAGCTAAACCTTCAGCAACAATCTTACGTGCAGGTGTTTTATGGATATCATTTCCGAGATAAGAAATGGTTCCCTCGGTTGGACGAACAAGACCTGAGATTGTACGAAGAATTGATGTCTTACCTGCACCGTTAGCACCGATTAGAGTTACAACTTCACCTTCATTAACTTCAAAGCTGACGTTTTTAACAGCTTCAATAGATCCATATTTAATTGAGAGATTTTCAACTTTCAACATAGCCATTATGCTTCACCTCCCAAGTAAGCTTCAATAACGCGTTTGTTATTCTTAATTTCATCAGGTGTTCCTTCTGCAATCAAGCGTCCATATTCCAAAACATAGATACGCTCAGTAACATCCATGACCAAACTCATATCGTGCTCAATCAAGATGATTGTAATACCAAAGTCTTTTTGAATTTGACGAATATGAGCAGTCAATTCAGCTGTTTCTTGTGGATTCATACCCGCAGCTGGTTCATCAAGGAAAAGAATTTTTGGTTCTGTTGCAAGTGCACGAACAATTTCCAAATGACGTTGTTGTCCGTAAGCTAAGTTTTTCGCAAGCGTATCTGCCTCACCATCCAAGTTGAAGATAGCCAAAAGTTCCATAGCTTTTGCTTTTAACTCTTCTTCACTTGAATAGTACTTAGGCAAACGCAAAAGAGATGCAAAGAAATTTGAAGGTTGCTTATTTGACAAACCAACAAGAACATTTTCAAGCACAGTCATGTCTTTGAAAAGACGGATATTTTGGAAAGTACGTGACAAACCGAGTGAAGCGATTTTATAAGGTGCTTTACCGTTTAGGACTGTACCATCAAGTGTAACCGTTCCTTCACTTGGCTCATAGACACCTGTCAAAAGGTTGAACAAGGTTGTTTTACCAGCACCGTTTGGTCCGATAAGCCCAACCAACTCACCTTCATTGAGTTCCATTGAAACATCACCAACGGCAGTCAAACCACCGAAGTTTTTAGTTAAATTTTTAACTTCAAGAAGTGCCATTTTTATTTGCCCTCCTTAGATTTATTGAAGAATTTTGAGAGATAGAGTTCTTTTGTTCCAAGAAGTCCGCCTGGACGGAAGAGCATTACAAGAATCAAAGCCAAGGCGTAGATAATCATACGAAGGTTTGAAACGTTTTGGAGGAACATGTTGATAATACCAAGAACAACAGCGGCAATGATAGTACCTGTGATAGATCCAAGACCACCAAGAACGGCAATGATAAGGTAATCAATTGATTTCATGATAGTGAAATCTTTTGGCACAACTGTACCGATGTAGCTGACATAAAGTGAACCAGCAATCGATGAAATCATGGCACCAATAACAAAGATAAGAACCTTCATTTTTGTCACATTAACACCCATCGACTCAGCAGCAATTTCATCTTCACGAAGAGTGATTGCTTGACGTCCAGTTGCTGAACGCAAGAAGTTAAGTACCAAAATTGTAATGATAACGACAAAGAAATAAATTACAGGCCAACTTGTATAAGGAAGGATACCTGTCAAACCAGCGGCACCATTAGTCAATTCACCACCATTAACGATAATGATACGGATGATTTCAGCCATACCAAGAGTTGCAATGGCAAGGTAGTCCCCTTTCAAACGAAGGGTAGGTAGACCAAAGATAAGGGCAACAATAGCTGCGATGATGACCCCGACAACCATTGAGAGGTAGAAACCGTCATATGTTGGCATCATACCAGTGATGATAGCTGATGAATAGGCACCAATTGCCATGAAACCAGCTTGTCCAAGTGTAAATTGCCCTGAGAAACCAAGAACCAGGTTAGTACCAAGTCCCATAAGAATTGAGATTCCAATCCCCATTAAGATTTGGATGTAGTAAAGGTTCATGATACCTGAAAGTTCAAGACCTTTCAAGATAAGGAAGAGCCCAATGATAAGACCAAACCAAATAAGGTTTACTTTTAGATTTTTCTTCATGTCTTACACCTTCTCTTTCACATTTTTACCGAGGATACCCGCTGGGCGAACCAAAAGGATAACGATCAAGACACCATAAACGATGGCATCACGGTAACTTGACAAACCAATTGCAGTTGATAATGTCTCCAAAATACCGATAACAAACCCACCAAGTGCTGCACCAGGGATAATACCGATACCACCAAGAACGGCAGCTACAAAGGCTTTAATACCTGGCGTCATACCCATAAGAGGTTCGATAGAGTTATAGTAAAGACCAATAAGGACACCCGCTGCCCCTGCTAGTGATGATCCAAGAGCAAAAGTGAAGCTGATAGTGTTATTAACATTAATACCCATCAATTCAGCTGCATCACTGTCTACAGATACGGCACGCATAGCTTTACCCATCTTAGTCTTTTTAACAATCAATTGAAGAGCAACCATAAGGACAAGGGCAACTACCAAGATAAGCAATTGTACATTTGTTACAGAGATTGATCCAAGATGATAAGTCTTAATCGCAATCTTTTGAGGGAATGAACGTGTATCTGCACCTACAAAGAGAACCATGATGTACTCAAGGAAGAATGAGACACCAATAGCCGTAATCAAGGCAGAAATACGTGTCGAATTACGGAGTGGGCGATAAGCCAAGAATTCAATGACAACCCCTAAAATCGCACAGACAAGCATAGCAAAGACAAGGGCAACCCAGAAATTCATTCCAAGGCTATTAATCGCATAGTAACCAACGAAGGCACCCATCATATAGATGTCTCCATGGGCAAAGTTAATCAATTTGATAATCCCATAAACCATAGTATATCCAAGGGCAAGTAGAGCATAGATACTACCCAAGATGATACCATTGACTAGTTGTTGGGGAAGTTGTTCAAAAAACATATATAACCAAACTTTCTAGTTCATTTTTAGTATAGATAACAGATTATTTTTCAATTTCAACGGCTTCCGCTGAAACCTCTTCACCATTATCTCTTTTAACCATAAGAGCTGCTTTAATAGGGTTATGATCCTTATCAATCGTCATTTTACCTGTAACCCCGACAAAGTTTTTCAATTGTGCTAAGTTATCAGCAATATCAACTGATGTTTTCGCATCTTTTGATGCTTCTGCAATCATATAAACAGAATCGTAAGCTAGAGCAGCAAACATATTTGGGTCAGTGTTGTAGGCTTTCTTATATGCTTTAATGAAACCTGATGCCTTGTCAGAAAGAGCAACATTTGTTGAATATCCTGATACATAGTAGACGTTTGAAGCATTCTTTTTTCCTGCAAGCTCAGTAAATTTCGCATCACTGAATCCATCAGGTCCAAGGATTGGTTTATCAATTCCAAGGTCACGTGCTTGTTTTGTAATAATACCAGTCTCAGTATAGTAACCAGGCATTACAATAGCATCATAATCAAGGTCTTTAAATTTAGTCAAGGCTGACTGATAGTCCTTGTCCCCTGAAGCAAAGGTAGCTTCAGTAACGATTTGACCTTTATATTCACGCTTGAATTCATCCGCAATACCTTTGGCATAATCTGAAGCATTATCATAGTAAAGAACTACTTTCTTAGCATTCAAATTATTGTAAGAATAAGCTGCCAAAACTTTACCTTGGTAACTATCCTTGAAGGTTGTACGGAAAACGAATTTCTTCGTACCATTAGCATCTACCGTAAGGTCATCCTGCGTACCTGAAGGTGTCAGCAAAGGAACCCCTGTTTTTTGTGATACGAGGCTAGCCGCAGCAACAGCACCTGATGTCGCTGGACCAACGATAGCATTTACATTACTCTGAATAGCCAAGTTCGTTGAAGATGTTGAAGCTTCAGCATTTTCAGATTTATTATCTTTTGTGACAAGCTCAAGCTTTTTGCCATCGACGCCACCAGCTTTGTTAATTTCGTCAACAGCCAACTTAATACCATTCTGCTCCGCCTTACCATAGGCTGCAACGGCACCTGTCAACTCCATGTTAACACCAATTTTGATTGTATCGCCAATCTTAGTACCATTGGCATTAGCAGTCACATCTGGTGACTTGCCACAGGCAACCAAGAAAATGGAAGCAAAAAAGGCTAACACAATAAGTGTGATCTTTTTAGACATAAGATTTCTCCTTAATATTTTCTTAAAAAAGTCCATCTTATAGCTTACAGAATTATCAGACAATTGTCAACTACACACGACTAAGCTTTAGCGGCAGTAATCGTTTCCATTACTTTAAGAATAACTCTTTAAAAAGAAAAAAACTTTTCTCTTATTAAAGAGAAAAGTTCTTAAACGGTTCAGGAACTGAGTTGTCGTAACGTTCCAGACTACCTACAAAGTCCATATCAATATCAGAATAGTAGGAAGGCAGAACTTTTTTCACTGCTTTCATTCCATCGAGCTCTTTCAAAATATCCTCGACCTTGTCCTCATCTACATAAAGGTGCACATAACGCATCTTATAAGAATGGTAGACAACATCCCCAAACTTGGTAATTTTACGTAAGTCTCTATTGTAGTATAAATAAACAATAATGCCTTGACGCTTAATCATGACTCATCTTCTCCTTTATGTTAGTGTCTCCCTTTTTATGATGTGGTTTGTGGGGGGCAAGAGGTAGCCCAGTATCGATAAAAATCTGGTCTGAAACAGCTTGGGCAATCTCCTCGCCAAGATTGGCTAAAATAGTCTGTAAATCGAACTCTGCCTGACGATAGCCAATAACCACCTCGTTTAAATCAATTTGGCGCTTCATTCGCAAAACCCGACGTTTCAACTCTCTCACATCTGGTCTAAAAGCCTCATACGCCTTAGCAGCATCATAGCCATCCTTTAATTCCTGAAATGCATAGAGTTGCTCTTGAAGTTCTCTGTCATTTTCGAATTTCTGGCGTTTCAAACGATAATTCTCTACCTCAGGTAGCTTTAGAAAATACGAAACAAGACACTCTATAGCTTGATCAATCGCAAGCAACTCCTCATTGATTATTAACATGTTTTCTATTATAACACAAAAAGCCAGATGAAACGGTCCTTATACAACCGATTTGCATCTGACTTTTGTTTAAGACAAGCTCAGTTTATTTTAATTGGTTATTAGCCATGATTTCATCGATGAAACCATATTCAAGCGTTTCTTGAGCACTCATCCAATTGTCACGTTCAGCGTCTACATGAACTTTTTCAATTGGTTGTCCAGAATTATCTGCCAAGATTTGCTCCAAATTATTACGTGTCTTGAGCAAGTGTTCAGCTGCGATAGCCATGTCTGTTTGTTGCGTACCGCCACCAGTACCGCCCATTGGTTGGTGAATCATGTACTCTGCATTTGGCAACATGAAACGTTTACCTTTGGTACCGCTGGAAGCGATAACTGTTCCCATAGATGCTGCCATCCCCATAACGATAGTCTGAACATCAGACTTGATGAAGTTCATTGTATCAACAATGGCAAGACCTGCCGAAACGGATCCACCTGGTGTATTAACATAAAGATAGATATCTTTTGTATTGTCTTGAGCATCCAAAAACAAGAGTTGGGCAATAATTGAGTTTGCCATATTATCTTCAACAGGACCTGTTAACATGATGATACGATCCTTGAGCAAACGTGAGTAAATATCATAAGAACGCTCACCGCGTGATGTTTGTTCAATTACTACAGGAATCATATGAATCCTCCTTTTAATATTGTCTTGATGCTATTATATGATTTTAGTCAAATTAGGTCAAATAAAAAACATCATTCTTAGCACTCTTTTAAAGAGAGTGCTAAACTCCCCTAAAACAATTTATCTTGAAACTTATTAATCTAGTAAAAAAAGGGAAATTTTCCCTTTTTAACTTATTTTGTACCAAAGAGACGGTCACCTGCATCTCCAAGACCTGGAACAATATAACCGTTTTCATTAAGTTTCTCATCCAAAGATGCTGTGTAGATATCGATATCTGGGTGAGCATCTTGCAATTTTTTGACACCTTCTGGTGCTGCAACTAAGCAAACAAACTTGATATTAGCTGCACCACGTTTTTTAAGTGAGTCTACTGCCAAGATTGCTGAACCACCAGTCGCAAGCATTGGGTCCACTACAAAAATCTGACGTTGATCAATGTCTTCTGGTAATTTAACCAAGTACTCAACCGGCTCAAGAGTTTCCTCATCACGATACATACCAATATGACCAACTTTAGCTGCTGGTACAAGGCTAAGAAAACCATCGACCATACCAATACCCGCACGAAGGATTGGAACAATCGCTAATTTCTTACCAGAAAGTTGTTTTTGTACTGTTTTTGTAATTGGCGTTCGAATTTCAACCTCTTCGAGAGGAAGGTCACGAGATACTTCATAACCCATAAGCATAGCAATTTCATTAACTAGCTCACGGAAGTCCTTAGTAGAAGTATCCTCACGACGGAGGATTGAAAGTTTATGTTGAATCAGTGGATGTGAAATAACTTGAAATTTACCCATAATAATTTCTTCCTTTGCTTTATATTCACTCCATTATATCAAAAAGGCAAAAAAAACGCTTGCTTTACTGCAAACGTTTTTGAAAAGGATTATTTTTTAGGTAAATGAATCTTTCCTGTGACCAAACCATAGCCAAGAAGAGCTAGACTAGCAATTGCTGCAAAGATAGTCGCCAAGATTGAAAGAATGTTGCTGTTTGAACCTTCTGAATCACTTGGTGTCTTAGGAGTCGTAGCAAGTTTGGCAGCAACTTTAGTATTGTTGCCTTTACTTGACTCATCAGACTTAGTTACTTCATTAGCTTTATCAACTCCGTGAGACTGAACTTTTTCTTCAGACTTAACTGGTTTTGGAGCTTCTGTTTCAGTCACAGACTCTTCTTTAACAGTATTCGTTGGAACAGTTGGTCCAGTTGCTACAATAGTCTTTGGTACTGGTGTCGCAATCTCTGCGGCCTGAGCTACTGGACGACGATCACCCACAGAATCTCCTGTCGAAGGTTTCACAGGGACCGCTACATGATGATCATTTGAAGAATTGTTATCATTAGAGTGGTCTCCATAATATGGGAAAGGAGTACGAGCTGGAGAATCCGGATTCGTAGGATTTGTTGGTTTATCTTCTTTATCAGCTGATGGTTGATTATTGTCCGCTGGTTTAGAAGTGCCTGGTTTATTAGTCTTATCATCAACAGAATGATTACCTTCTGTTGGACTTACTGGTGTTTCTGGCTTATCTGCCTTCTTATCTCCACCATCTTTAACAGTTACAGTCAAGACACCGTGAGCTTCAGAAACGCCTGTTGAACCATCAACTGTAGGATAAGTATGTGGTTTAAGACCATACCCCGATACCGCATAATAATCTACATTAAAGTCCTCGTTTGGCAATTTAGCACTGTTTTGATCGCCTACGTGTACCAAGCTTTCACTAGATTTATCCCAAATCCAGTCACCTTGATTCGTCATCTTAGGAAGAACTTCTGTAGTATCATCTGCATTCATCTTGATGAGGAAGCTTGGAGCCCATGTTGATTTATTCTCAGCACCAGCAATACCACCGCGGTTAGTCATGTAAGAAGTAACCAAAAGAGTGTCTGATGATCCTTCAACAGGGACGGCATAGTAAGAATAAGTAGATGTACGCCAGTCAGCTGGTACAGAGGCTGTCAAAACCACACCTGAGCCATTAAGTGGACGATATTTTCCTCGAAGGCTGTCTGATACGAATCCAAGCATGACAACGTCATCACCGACAGCTTCACGCGCTGCTACAGTACCTTCAGCATCCGTAGATTTGTTGATACGTGAAGCAGTGAAGAGGTAATACTTGCCACCCATCTTAACAACACTTGGACGTTCTACTTCATCAGTAACCATGTGGCTAGTGACAAGCGGTGTGTAAAGTTCAGCTACAGATGGATTTTTCTCATTATCATCAAGTTTCAAGATACCGATAGAACCATTTGCCCATGATGCAAGGTTGTAAAGGTGTTTATTATTAACAATATTGAGGAATGACTTAAGGTTAAAGGCGTCATCTCCTCCATAGTTTGACCATTTGTAAATTTGTTTTTCGCCTTGGTAGTTTTCGTCACCTGTATTTGATTCAAAAATAAGGTAACGGCTACCGTTATCTTCAATGATGTGTGGGTCACGAAGACAGTAGTTATCCGTACGGTCTGGATTACCATCATGGTTATGGTCATCATCAAAAGTACTCATAAATTTAGGATAGCTTTGATAGTGATAATTATCTCCACCAAAGAGAATGTGGTCATTTTCAACTGACTTGATAACAACTTCATCGTTTTCAACAGCTAGGTTAAGTGTAGCACTAGCCAATTGTTGCCAGTTTAATTTACCACCACTAGTATCATTCTTAGTGTAATAAAGTTGGATACTACCATCAGAGTTAACAGTCGCTGAACCTGACCATTGTTGGTCATCTTCAAGGGCATTGTAACCAAAGATTGGACCCGCATTTTTCCAATGAGTAAAGTCATTATCCCCATATTTTCTATAGAGCAAGTAAATGTGGTTTGAATTTTTATTTGGTGCACCGGCCATTGAGATAACCAACTGGTAACCATTCCAGTTGCTAACTACACCTGACTTAGCATCTTGGACTGGCCAAGAATCCCAAACGTCGATTTCTTCTTTTTTCATCGTTTGGGCATCAACAGTGTTGAAAGCAGGCATATTGATGATTGTATCTGCTTTAAAGTAAGGAACTGCCAATTTGCTGTCTTGCTTCAAGAAGCTAGCAACGATATCTTTCAAGTTACGGTAAGTCAAGCTAGTACCTGTACCCTTGATAGCATCATCACTAAAGTCAACTTTATTAAGTGCTTTAATTTCTTCCTCAGTCAAGGCAACGATTTGATCTGAGGTCATATTCTCTTCAACAATAGACTTGATACGACCATTAAGTTTACTAAGGTTGGCATTAGCCGCGCTGTTTTCAGAAACTTTAAGGTCTACTTCAGTGTGTGTATCAGCTGCTTCTGAGCTTGCTGTTGAAGTTGGTGCTTCTACTGCAGCCTCTGATGTATGAGCCGGAGCAGAAACTGCAGCAACAGTCGCTGAAGGTGTTGTTGCATCTGATGAAGATGTCACTACTGTGCTAGACGCCTTTTCTTCAACTACTGATGGAGTTGTGTTGCTTGGTTGTGTCTCTGTAACTGGTTTAGTTGCAACCTCTGAATGTGCAACTGAAGATTCAACTGCTTCTGAAGTTGCCACACTTGTTGCTGTTTCACTGGCTACCGTTAGAGATGCTGTGCTTGTTTCTGGTGTTGCTGTCGCAGTAGCTACCGCTGGTGCTGTTTCTGTAACTTGATCAGCTTTTACCTGAGTGGCACCCAAAAACGCCAAGGTACCAACGAGTGCTGATGTTGCCCCTACTGTGGCTACCTTACGGATGCTATAACGCATCTTTTTGCACTCTGCTTGCTTTGGTGCTACTGTATTTGACTGTGAATTAACTGTAATATCCATATAAACTCTCCCTTTAGGTTTTTACATGTTCCATTCTATCATTTTTTTATCTAAATTCCAATCTTTTTTTAATGACAAA